>VTLG01016282.1_pt1 | contig 41515 bp, 53 predicted proteins | sample 4694571 | NCBI WGS metagenome assembly VTLG01 (sample SAMN12604809, study PRJNA352737) | marine metagenome | biome: ENVO:00000447; feature: ENVO:00000209|ENVO:00000569|ENVO:01000036; material: ENVO:00002151; isolation source: viral sequences binned using virsorter ...
CAGTTACAGATTTTTTAACCATTTTCATGATCGTGGGTGCTGATGCAAATGTAGTCAACGTAAATAAAGTAGTCGAAACAGGTACACCCAAACGGGTCAAAACTAACAAACAAACAGGAGCAATTAAAAATTTATATTTAAATTCTACAGGATATGGTATATGAGATAATCTACCCCATGACAAATCCCCACCATTTAAATACCATCCAACGGTAGCAGTTACAACCATAATTCCACCAAACCATAACCAGAGGTGCCACCACTGTCTTTGTTTGTTTGATGATATAAAAGTACCCAATGTCTGGATACTGTCATTCGCCACGACTGCGTATGCAGACATGAAGAACCCAATTAACAAAAGTGTCCCCATTTACTTATTATTAACTCCTTCTCTTTCTTTTTGTGCCTTATTAGATTTCTCAGGAATTTTATTAATAGAAATTAATACTGGATTTTCTCTGAGTGTATCAATCTTTGCTTGATCGACTTTTTCTTCTATCTGTTCTTCCCGACACAACAACATCAATTCCAATTTTTTATTTTTCTCATTGGCAACTTTCAACTGATTAGCAATTAATTGCATGTCTCGATTCTTCTCTCGAATTTCATCGGTAAAAATATCAGACTGTTCTCTTATGATTGCATTCTCTTTGAAATCGCATCCCATCAAGAAACTGCTAATTATAAACAAACATGCAGTCAAAATAAAAACTAGAAAACACAACCCAATTATTTTTGAATCACTCATCATCTTCTTCAACCAAATATTCATCTAATTCCCTAATAAATTCCACAATTTCCATAATAGAATCTTCTAATCTCTGCAACCTATCCATAATATCTGTCAATTTATTTCCATCTAATCCAACCTTTTCCATAACAGCGTCAGGAATAGGTATAGGAGAAGATTTTAATGCTGTTTTAGCGACACTCTTAAATAACTTTTTCATTTTATACTCCATATAGGAAGTTCATTGAACCAAATTTTAAATTTTTCCCATTTAGTCAAAACTATTTCTGGTTCAGGTTTACCTACCCATTCTATTTTTAACTTGCCTCGATTTGCACCTTTAAATACTTGTTTCCTTTGAAACTTTTTAGTATTTGCCAACCTTTATATCTCCCCAAAAATCTGTTGTCCTAAAATTACTATTGACTTCTAATTTTTCTGCTAAGGAATTTGTCAAAATTTCCCATGGGAGTAATCTAACATTATATATTTTAATGTCATCAAATCTTCCAGCAAACCTACTTCCGCCAAACTTAATCTGTTTACCTACCATAGATCTACGAGGGGTATGAAAATATTTAATGAACCTAGTATTATACCAAACAGAAATTCCAACATCTTCTGAACGGATGGCCATGTGATGATAATCAAATCCTGCAACTTTTTCTATAAAAGTTTCTCTACCCCTATATTCAATAGTTATAATCCCTTCCCAGTCAGGATTTCTAGGTGATCTAAAAAATTTAACTTTCACATCTCCCCATTCTAAAATAGTTCCATCAACCAACCGACCTCCACCTTCGGCAGCATGATCTTTATGATCAACTGCATGAGTACCACAGGCAAATTCAAAATCTATTGTCCAATAGGATAAATCTTTCTTATCAAATCTAGCACTAGGAATTATAAATAAAGAAACTGGATTTTTATCCCCATGAATATGAATAACACCAGTATCATTGAAAGAAAACTCTGGTGGAATCCATTTTACTTTACCCTGTGCAAATGCTTGTACATTCGCCTTTATATCAGAAGTAAATGCCTTTCCATTTTCAAAATCCCAAAAATAAATTAAATTTCTATTAATATAGAATTCTTCTTTATGTTCACCAAAAGTGCTTTGGACAAACATTAATGACATCATTAACCAAATCAAAAATACAATTAAAATGTGATCCTTATGTTTTTTAACATATTCCAACATTATTCATCCCTACTTTCTGATGTAGTTGCATGTTCTAATAATCTATTATCGTTCTCTGCATTATTAAACCAAAAATCTACAACTTTGGAAAAAGAAGCAACAAAAGCACCAAGCATAATTAACATAATTTCTTTCCATTCGGGTGCTATATCAGTTCCTGCCCAAGTTGAACGTATAATCATACCCAATATAATACCAAAAATTAGTATCATAAATAAAGTTGCATACCATTTTCTGGATTGTCTATATTGAATAATTTTCAATAATGCTTCATTTATTTCTTGATCATGTGTTTCTCGTAAAGTATCCATTAATTTTTCTTCAGTAGCATCCTCAGCCAATTTTTTCAAAGCATTTTCCTTAAAATCTGATGTCAAATCATCATCTTCATCAAAAAGATGTAATTTATCTTCTACTATCGGTTTCGATTCCTTCTCCGCCTGTTCTGTCCCCGATTTCCCCTCATTTGGCGAAATTCCTGGATCATTTTTTCTCTTTCTTCTGGCGATGCGCTCTGAAATCTTTGAATTTGTGTCTGCCATTGTTGACCCCTTCCAGTACCTCCCACCTTTTTTTCAGTAATACTATCATTTTTATTTACGGATGTTTTGGTACTAGTTGATGTAGAATTAGATTTTCTAGAATTCCTTTTATTCGATTTTGACACATTTAAAAATCCAATACTAGAACTTTTTAATTCTATATTTTCTAATAATATTTTATTTCTATCCAATTCCAAAACCTTTCCCATACTAGGTAAAGTATCCCCAACCCCAACAACAAGAATCCTATTTTTAAAAATATCGTTGACATATGCCTTTGAAAAACCCTCTCTAATAATAGTACCAAATAACTCATATTTTGGACGTGGATCAGGTTTTGTCCAACCCAACGGTCTAAACAAATTATTATCAGTAATTATACTATAATATTGATAATCATCAGTTGGGGATAAATTCCCCAACTGAATCATAAATAGAAATAAAATATTAAGATTCACTTAACAACTCTTTATTTCCAATAGAAATTTTTCTCGGACGTTTACTTTCAGGAATAACTCTTTTTAGATTAATTCTAAGTAACCCATTAGTTAAATCAGCACTAGAAACTTCTACATGATCCTGTAATGTCCAAGTTCTTTTGAAGTTTCGAGAAGATATACCTTTATGAATATACTCCCCATCATTATCATTACCTTCCCCCATCACCATCAAACTACACTCATCTGGATTATGTTCGATAGTGAGTTCGGGTTCAGAGAATCCAGCAACTGCAATTTCAATAGTCCATTGTTCATCATCCCCTTTAACGATATTATAAGGAGGATAAGGCCCCGACCCAGATTTAGCAGCTTCGAATTTTGTAAGTCTATCAAATAATTGATCAAACCCTACAAAATAAGGTTCCAATTTACCAATTGTTGAAAATGTAAATGTCATAATTTTTTCCCCTAATTTTTATTAGCAAGATTAATAAATATGAGTCTTATAAATAAGCACTCATAAATAAATATTTATAAAAATTTGATAATCGTTTTAACAACGAAATACCAAAATGAAAAGCAGAATAATAATATTCCACTCCAAACCAACACTCGAAAAGGATCAAACATTGTATTTTCCCCAAATTATCATACATACAGAAGTAGCAATTAACCCAAAACTATAATTCACCCACAACCAAAACCCAGGATTATTTTGTAAAATAACATAGAGTAACCCAGAAGAATACCCCATAAAATTAACAAATAACATTATAAAACTGACATCCTTTGAACTCTTATTCTTAACAATTTTAAATATCTGAGGAATATATGCCCCACTGAAACAAATTGTTAGCATCAACCCAAAAATAATTTCCATGATTCATCACCTTAGTGGAGGTCCACTTACCCAAATAACTAAAGATTCCCTCAACCCAGAAACCACAGGAGTAACAGTATGTAGAATGTAAGAAGGAAAAACTATAACAGTCCCCTTTTCTCTAGGGAATTGAATATCCAAACCTTCTTTCATAAAAACATCCCCACCTTCATATTCTGTTTCATCACTAAGTTGCACAATTACAGAAATTTTCCTATAATTAGCAGATTTAGAAAGATCCATATGCCAATCATAAAAATTCCCCTCTTTAGTACCATCACCTTCATATTTAGTATATTGAATTAATTCTAAATTTCCAAAAAGATCAAAATTCCAAAGATTATTATTTGCTTCTAAAACCATAGGAGCAATTTTTTGATAAATCCATAAGGTTTCTTCATTATTTGGTATAAAAGAAACTTTACTTCTTCTAATTTCACTATTAATACCATCATCAATATCTTGATGTTCGGCTAAACCGCCTTCATCAAATATCATTTTTTCAGAATACTTTTTAACTTTTTGTATTTCAATATCATTAAACCCATTATTAAAAAAATACCAACCAGAAGGATCAGTTTCATTATAAGGATATATATCACTATTCTTATAATGTTCATTATATATTATTTGCATAAAATATTTCCCTAAAACACTTCACAAGAACTACCTGAACAAGCTAATTCTCCCTGTAAATCAGTGTTATCTTCAATTTCGACTATATTTTCGATACTTATAGATTTAACATATTTGGATAATTTTTCATATTCCGACTCATCACAATCTTCAAAAGGTGCTTGAACATAAGTGCCATTATCATAAGGCAAAAACGACAAACCATTAAAGGAGTCTTGATTATCCCAAACCCAAGACCCAACAGAAGACCACTCATTAGTCTTAACTGAAACAGTAGCCGAAACATTATGACTATTCATCCCCCTATTGTGTCCTGGAGTAATCCAATTATCTTTAAAGTATTTAATTCTTTCCAAAAACTTAGTAACATCTTCCTTTCTAGTAATTGCACCTTCTGGAGCCCTAACGGGAATAGTTATAACAGCTCCTGGACCAAACACTTCATCTTCAACTAATTCAGGAATTTCCTCAATTAAATACCTATATATTGCCTCGTTTTTACCTACCCTTATTCTTCTTTTATAATAATCATTATGCCATGCATGAATACCCGATGAAGTGCCTAACACCAAACTTCCAGTTCCTTCAGGTTTAATACAAGTAACACGTCTAGCTGGATTTATACCCAATAAACCTGCAACCCTTTTATTTTCTTCAACAGCACATTTAGAAGCATTATAAAAATCATAATCATTATAATCAACCGAAGCAAGTCCCGTAAGTGAAACACCCAATAAAGATTCCTTTTCTGTCATTTTTCTCCATTCAGGTCTTAAATAATGAAAATCAGTATAAGAAGCTTGCAATGTACCTATAAATGCAGCCGCTTTAGCACGTTTTTCTAAATCTTCTTGATTTTCTAATCCAGAAACATTAATAGAAGTTAAATTACAAAACTGAAAAGGATTTAAAGAAATTTCACAACATGGATTAGATCCTAAGTTAGTATCATTAGTAAAGTATAATCCGGGTTCACCACTACCACTTTCAACCAAAATATTCCACTTATTAGTGAAGGTGTCTTTATCTATCATTGGACGTGCCACTGTAATAGAATTATTACTACGAGAACGTTCTGGATATAAATAATACCATTCCAATTTTCTTTCATCCCTAAGTTTAATATAATCTTGTTCACCCAAATACACTTCAGCAGTCTTACAGTGATTCCCATCTCTCCAAGACGAAACCTTAACGTTAAAAACACCATTCTCAGATGTTATTAATTCTTCTATTTCAGCATCATATGCAGATTTACATTTTAACATTTCCTGATCATCAATACTAAATAAGGAAATTAATGCACTTCTACGTATTCCACCAGCGAGAACTGCATCTGCAATTATACATTGAATGTCATGACATTCAAGAGGTGTTAATTTATCACCATCTTTTTTAGCATCCAACATAGATTGTATCTGGTTTAAGGATTTTTTCAAAGGTTCTGGTCCAGGAGCTTTTCCTCCACTTATAACTAATTGAGCACCCTTTTCCCTAATACCCCTATAATCAAATAATGGTAAAGTTTTTCCATTAAAATAAGCTTTCATTAAAATTTTAATAGAATCCGCCCAACCTTCTATAGAATCTTGAATTAAATACCTTCTCGACTTTAAAGGTTTCCTCACTTCTGGTAATTTATCAACATGGTGTCTTTGAACACTATACCCAACTCCAGCCCCCGATAACAATAAAAACATCGTTTCGGAAAAAGCTAAAGGATCTACAACAGGTAAATATGAACAATTAAACATTCTAGAAGGATTAACATCAATTGCCATACCTGCAAATTGCATAGAACGCATTGATGGAATTACTTTTTTCTCATACACCAGTTGATAAACGTCCTCTATTTCATCTTTTAAAGTAGGATGTTTATCAATATGCATTTGTTTGTTTCTATCAACAGTTTCACTGAAAGTCTCTCTTCTATTTTTCTCTGGTAAATACTTTGCATATTTCATATAATGAATTACATCACTCAACAGCTCTAAATTTGTTTCCATACTTTTCTCCCTAACATTTTCTCCATTCAGTTATTCTTACTTTTGCCCTAAGTCCTTGATAAATATTATTATCTACTATTTTCTGTACTTCTAAACCTTCAATTACCATTTCATTAATATCTTTACTCCCAATATTCTCAGGCCAAATACAAATATTATGACCTTTGTTAATAATATCAACCATTTTTTCAACTATAACACAATTTCTAGGTTCATTATCAAAAATAAAATTTAATGAGTCCATACCCAATAAAGATACACAATCAGCAAGATCACTGCCAGCCATAGCGATAGCATTGTCCAAAAACATACTATCAAAAGGACCTTCAAGAATATAAATATTCCTTTCCCTATCCACTTTATCCATACCAAAAATTTTTGGATGTTTTTCATGGATTTTTACCGTAATATATCTAAGGTTAGACTCCCCTACACTTCTACCCTGAAGTGCAATTAATTGTTTTTTATCGTTATAAAATGGAATTATTATACGTTTGTCCTTGGACATTAAATCACTATAACTTTGCGAAATATCCTTAACAAATAAACCAAAACAATCAGTATAATATAACTCTTCCATTCTTGGAATTTTTCTATTAATTAAATATTTTTTAGCAGGATGGTCATCATCTAAATCACTAATACAAACAACATGAGTTGATAAATCAGTTAATTGTTTTTTAAAAACAGGAGGTGCAAATTTATATTCGGTTGGATTTTGTGATTTAACTCTAGAAGAATTACTGGAAAAATTTTCCAACACATACTGCTTATGTAAGACTGGATCTAAATACTTAATAAGATTTGATAGTGTAGTTCCCATTCCGCAGTTATGACATTTAAAAAATAAAGCATTCTTTTTTCTATATAAGAATCCTCTAGTTTTATTTGGATTTTTCTTAGAATCACCACAATAAGGACACCTAAAAGCAAATAAGTAATCCTTCTTTCTAGTAAACTTATCTAATCTTGCAGACAAAAAGCCCGCAAATTTTATATCTATATGAATCATAAAACCTCACTTTCACTGGAAACATTATTAATTATAACATATTAAATCACAAATGGCAAGCTTTATTTAAAGAATTGAAAAATTGATAAACCCGTACTAATAAATGCAGGAAGTCCTGCCCCAAACACTAGGATTTTCCACCCTATTTTGAGTGTTGTATTTATACGTTCCAATTCCAATTCAACATGTCTCAGATGATTATCTTTCATCAGAGATATATCCGCCTCTATTTTATCGAGGCGGTTTAATATTATTTCAGTTGTGTCCATTAGAATTCACTCCAACATAACAAGATTTTATAAAATTCATTACTTGTTTTTCCTTTTATTTTTTATTTCGGTAGCAAACCTTTTCCAATTAAGTCTCTTGTTTCTCCGAACCATCCCCTGCTTTTTCTGCCTTTTTTTGGAAACAGGAGGATCGCCAGTTAATCCTGAAACTTGTCCGGATGCTACACTATTAGTTGGAGCATTTTCTAATAACAGTTTATCAAAATCTACAATTTCCTGTTCAGTAAGAATTTTGTATTCTTTGATATATTTAGTAAACGTTTTTTCTATTAATAATTTATCGGATAAAGTTGCATAACAATGTTCCTTTACTAGAAATAATGCAGTGGAAAGTCTACCTAATTTATTTCTCATAAAAGGAATTTTCTCAACAATCTTTTTTAAATTATAAACTAATCTATGAAAAGTATTGTATGATCGTTTTTCATCCGCAGTTTTTCTTTGTCTTCTAGTTTTAAGGACTTCACCCCTATCATCAATCACACCAAGTTTATAAGCTTCGGTGTCTTTCCAATCTGTGACTAATAATTTAACAAATCTATACGCAAGATAAGTATCTACAGCGGATTTTACGATAGACATTACTCTTCTTCCCTTAGTATTTCAACTATTTTTTGATTTAAAGGAATTTCCACAGTATTTAATACTAAAACATTTTCAGAAATTCCTAGGATTTGTTCTGGAATTCTATCCATATAAACTAAAATAGTTTTTAACAGCGGCCAATACTTTTCCTCTAGTTTATAAAACAGAATTCGTAATGCGATTTTATCACCAAAAACATTAAATAGAAGAATTAGATGACCTATAATCAACCTATGTTTAAATATATTATCATTCAGAAATCTATTAAACAATCTCTTAATATACTTAATATGATTTAGATCATCATAAAATTCTTCTATTCCTGTACACGACGGATTATTATAGTTTGAGGCCGCAAATAATATAAAATTATCATCCGAAAGAAATTCAAATTCCACAAATCACTATCTCCTTTATGTAGGATTAGCTTGATCAGATGTTGTGACTTCTTGAGTTTTTATGGCAGTAAACACTTCTTCCCCACCGTCTTCCCAAACAACATTTTTTCCGCTACCTTCATACACCAATTGCCCATCGGTGATTAATGTCCAAGCAGATGCAGTATCAGCTGCTTCTACTTCGACAGTAATATTATTTTCACGTTTATATGTAATTCTAAAAATTGCCATATTTTATCCTCTCTAACTATCTGGGAACTTAATATCTTCGTGGTCACCAGTAATTGTAGTACTTGCAACTAATGTTTCGTAATGAACTCTACCTGCACGGCCACCAGTTCCAACAGTCCGTTTTACCCATCCTGGAGTAATACCTTCCACACCAGCACCCAATGAAGCAGTACCAGTAGCAGTATCACCAGTTAATGTATGACTAGTTCCTGTACCAACAACAGTGAGAGCAATTTTAGTATCTCCATCAGCTGTAGTTTTTAATGCAATTTTAGTTGCACCATTTTTTGAATGAACATAATATTTTGTCCCATTAACTAATCCAGTAATATCTCCCCCGCCACCATTTGAATAAGTGATAGGATCACTAACATTCAATGCAGCAACTTGAGCAGCACTTAATACAATTTCATTATCTGCAAGTACTACTACAGCAGCATCGGAACCATCAAAAGTAGATGCAGTTGGTGGATCTATAACAACAGTTGGAACTGATTCATAACTCGACCCAACTACTGTAACGGTAACACTACCCACCTGACCAGCACTAACAACGGAAGTTGCTTCAGCACTAGAACCGCCTCCACCCGTGAAAGATACTGCAGCATCAGCTGCATTAATATAACCAGAACCTGAAGTTACAATTGCAACTTCCGTTACTTTATCTGTACCGCCACTTGATTCGTTTACATCAACACCAAAAATATCATTAGAATCAGAAACACCTAAATGTCTTGGAGTTTCACGTTTAACCACTGTCAAACCCGAAGCACCTGTAACTACATAATTTTCGGTTAATTCTAATGAAGTATCTGACGTTATGGATAAAATTCTATAAGGAACATCTGCAATAACCATCAAATCACCAATTTCTATTTCAGTGGTAAAAGCTGTTCCTGAACCTGCAATAGTCGCATCATCTTGGACAGTAGTAACTGTTCCAGTAAGATTTGAACCATCATTATTTCCCCATAAACTCATGAGTTTTTTCTCCTATTTTTTTGCTTTTTACTATTTAGTGTTTTTCTTATTTAGAATTTTTCTGACAGTTTCTCGATACTGTTTGGTTCTACCATCCACTCTACCAGATTTAGTCAACTTAGCATTAGATTTATTTTCATCTTTAGCTTTCCAATTTTTATCCACATAATTAAAAAATTCTTTTTTCTTTTCACCCGATAATTCATCAGGTTCTTTCACACCAAATTTTTTCAATGCTTTTTTGAAAAATTTCTGATAAGCAGAATCTTTATTTTCTGTTTGAATTGGGTCTTGTGCTGTTAAGTTATTCTTCACCTTATCAATTTCCTCATCCGAAGCAGTACCCTTTAACACACTTTGAATAGCGTTTACCAAAGATGCATCAGATAAGTCAAATCCCCCAACCAAATCGTCAGTTTTCTTTTGTTCAGGCATTTTATTCTCCTCTATTGAAATATTCCTTCATAGTAAACAGTTTCTTAGAAGAAATAATTTCAAACCCTGTTTTATATTTTGGTTCTATTAATTTATTATAATCTATATTCATTTTACACATGATTGGTCTATAATGTAATGTCAATTCCTTTGGATCTACCATCATTTGTCCAGTAGTTCTCATTTTTTCTTTACCCGTATCCAACCTTAACGGATTCATTTGTGTATCTTTATTATCTGTATTAGAACATATTTCAAAAAGATCTCGAGGTTCACTCACATTTTTTAAACTCTTTCTAACAACCTTTAACCTATTTTCACTACTTTTCCTAGATTCTTTTTGTTCAGGATCATCTATTTGATAACCACTCCAAGGCAACCATATTCCATGATTAGTCCTTACAACAGTTTCACCCACTTTTATTTTCTTAGTTTCATATACATATGTTTTATTGGGACCATAATAATCTTCAAAAGCACCTTCCAATAAATACATATTTTTAGAATCAAAAACCAAAGTATTTCCAGGAATTTCAGATTCTATTAAACTGTCTAAAGATTTCTCAACGGTCTTTTCTAATAGAGCTTTCCTTATACGAATTCCGTCAGGGGCATAATAATTTTCATCTCGTGATGAAGCTGCATCTGCCTCATCTTCATCCTTTTTAACCATAACTGCAGCAGAAAGAATAGAAATTCCGAATTCATTCAAACCTTCACTATATTTGGTTTTTTCATCAACTAAATAGAATCTTTCTACCCCATCTTTAAAACTTCTCTTGAAATCCACCACAGCAGGATAGTTTCTATCTCGTTGTTTGAACCCTATCCAACCCACGTTTGGAAAATATTTTCCTAAGACGATACACACTGAATTTTCCCTCGTTTATTGATTTCGTTTTTAAATTTTTTCTTCTGATTTTTCTAATTTTCAAATTACTGTTAAAATACACCCAAACCCGCCCCAACATCTGAAAATAATTCAGATTTTTCATAGTCACTTAACGTGTCTGGTATCCCAGAAAAAAATAATTCAATATCATCATCTACTACAGCCTGTCGTAATTTGGAAGCTGACATACCTTCTACACCAGCAGAATCTGGATCACGTGCACCTGCACTAGTAACAATAATTCTTTCAAAACTGTAATACCCATGTGAAGAAGCTTTACCGTTGTATTTATTCAACAATTTATCAAAATCTTTTTGTCTATCACTCCCAACAACCATACAAACCGATTTATAACCGTTTTCATATAAGTCAACAAGAACATCTAAAGGAGTTCTAGAAGTACTATCCGCAATATCAGACTTATATTGAGGAAATATTTTTCTCATCCAATAAAGTTTATTTTTATATCGTAAGGGATCCTTCTTACTAAACTTATGACTCAAATATATGTAAAAATCTGCATTATATTTTTTGGCATAATCATAAGAAAAATCCAACAATTTTTCATGTCCAGTAGTAGGTGGATTAAATCTACCAAAGGTAAAAGCTGCTTTCATTTATCCCCCCTAAAAAATCTCTTCCAACAACCTCGTAAATAACCCATAAACCAAAATAGATCATACAATAAAGACAATAAACACTTAAATAAAAAATTTCCACACGGCGAAGTAAAGCAAGCATATCCGATAATATTTGAAATAAATTTACGCATAACATTTATTTATCCCAAGTTTTCTCCACATTAAAATTATTAAATGAAAATTCCAACCTATCAACTAACTTAACAGCACTCCCATCTTTATCTATGGCAACAAATCCTTCAGGATTTACCACTTTATACCCATTTTTAGTACGAATAAAAGTGCCTGTATCAGCCTTTGCTCCTTTATTAAGTTTATCAACAATTAAATTTTTTGCTTCTACTAAAAACCCCTGAAAAGAAATAACTGACTCTAATGTTTTTCTCGTAGATACAATAGTATCTAAATACTGATCTTTCTGATTACGTTTCATCCGTTTAGATTCTTCACGTTTAACTTTACCAATAACTTTATCTTCCCAAAATTTATCAAAATATTGTATGTATTGGGAGATATGGGAATTTGGGTTTTTAACTATTTTCCCACTTCTAATTTTAGAATTATAAAAAGTTTTCAATTTAGAACCAATAGCATTAGAAGGATAAGCAAGTTCCTGATTCATAAAAATTTTATATTTTCCACTATCTATTTTATGAAACATTTTTCCAGCATTAGAAAGTAATTTGGTGACAATATCAGTTTCTTTAGAAGTCATTGTTATAGAACCAGATTTATCAGGATATTCAGCACTCTGATACCAAACATTAGAAGTCTTCCTCAAACCACTAACATCTGCACCAAAAGAAGCATTCATGTCAGGTAAACTAGATCCTTCATATGTAGTATGAAAAACAATACCAATATTAGAAATTAACATTTTTTCTGCTAATTCACTATTTTCTGGAATTGCATAAACAATCGTATTTGGTTGAAATGTTATATACTTTTCACCATCAATAGTAGTGTTTTGAATATCTTCCCTAGTAAACATCATATCACCTTGCAACACATTGGTAATTCCTAGAGAAGATAATTCCCTTAAAGCAATCCTAAGTTTCGAAGCCAACCCACCAGAAATACCATAATAATCCAAATCACCTTCATGTTTAATCAACTTAGCTGTCTTAGAAAATACTGCTTTCGTACCAACAAAAAATTGACCATCTTCGGGATCTATACCACAGAATATAGCAGGAGCCCCATCCCATTTAACAGTAACATCAACTTTGCTAGAAGTCTTTCCTGCCAACATATCTCTCAAAGATCTGAGAAAATTAATGGCAGATCTACCACCCTCAAAACCCGTATTCAGAATTTCATCTTCTAAATGTTCTAAATGCAGGTTTTTAGCAGACCCCTCAGTTAAAAATTCTACAAATCCTTGCACAGGTAAACTCCATTTATTAACTATTTATAATTACCAAAGCCTCGCAACAGACATTAATAATATAAGACTAAGAAATAACCCGAGCAAAATACTAACAATCCATTTTTTCATATTACACCTTTCCTGCAAACGAAATGCAGATATACCTAGTTCCCTCTCTAACTGGTTTTCCACCATGTTTATGTCCGCAATATCCAGGATGAAAAGCTATCCATCCTTGTGGGAGTTGAATATTAATATCCCATTTTTCAAAATAAGTTCCCCCACCCCTATAATCATCATTTAAAGCCGCTACGAAAGTAATCCATGAAGAATCATGATGAATATCTAAAGAAGACTGATTATGCACTTCATATTTTGCAATAAAAGTTTCAGACAAAAAATTAGCATTTTCTAAATTCCAAACATCTCTAGCTTTCTGATATGCATAATCTAAAAGGTATTCTTCATACAACTCATCCCAATTTCTTCCATTAGGTCCAACCATTGATATTAATGGAATATCAGTTGTTGGATAATTATCGTGTCTATCAGATGTCCAAGCATCACATTCTTCGGCATCTTTTATTAAAGTTTCACAAAATTTTTCAGTAAAAAATGGCATTTTGTAAATATTTATCCCAACACCATTGATTTTGACTTCCTCAACAACTAATTTTGTAGCAACTCTATTATAAATTTCAGGCACTAAAAAATCCCTTTCGGCTTCCTTAGAATGTCTAACATCACTTTTTATTGGAATAGAATTAATAATTGGTCCTGTAGGACCCTCTTCAATAGCTGGTTGTTGTATATCCAAAGTCGGTGGATCTTCATTATTTTTATTAATATTAATATTTAAATTTTCTCTAATAATTTCTGGTTGAAATTCTACCATTTTATATTCCCCTTAAAAAAATTGTTCCAAACTACCTTGTTGAGATTCATACCAAGTAACAAATTCTTCAGTATCCCACATACCTTCCTTAACTTCACCCACATTTTGGGCATATTCCCATTCTGCAGTATTCCACATTCCAGCTTTATAACCATAAATTTCAAAAAATTTCTCTCTCAATTTTTCATGATCTAAAGTATTACATCCAACCAACTTTTCTCTATAATAACAAACTAAAGATAATCGGCCCTGTTTTGAATTAGAAAAATTTATAGGAGTATTTCCATGAACTTCATGAACATCCATACCTACAAAATCGCCAGGCCTTGCATTAATAGCAACTCTATATTTAGGAATTACCGTATACCCACCAGTATAATCAGAATGACCTACAACAATAAGAGTACCAAAGCCACTTTCTAAATCACCAGCATCTTTATGTCCTGCTGTTCTAAAATTCTTATTAACAGTAATAGTAGAAAAAACTGTACCATCTATAACAAATGATGGATCGGTTTTATCTATATACGACTTTTGATTTTTCCATCTATTAGGAATATGTTCTTTAAATTTTTCACTAACTTGCTGAACAAAAGGAATTCCCATTTCAAACTTATCAGAATTTCCTTTAGTAAATGCTGTTTCTCTACAAAAAGGGAATCTTGGATACCTATCAAAATACCCAGCAATACCAGCTTCTACCCTATTTGCATAATTGGTAGTAGAAACCGAACCATCCTTCCTAATAACCTTTCGCATAAACTTTTTCTGTTCTTCTTTTTTGGCTTTAGTAGTAGCAAAATAATCGTTATTCTCTATTTCCTCCTCTACATCGTAATGAAATTTTCTTATAGGAGCTTTAGATTTATGACTATGTACTTGATGATTTTCTTCAGATACAGGACCTGCAGCTATACCCCTATTATCAGTAACACTAACTGCAGCATTAAAAGCTTCATAACCCTTTAATTGATCTGCATCAGAAAAAGCATTTTTTTCTACAACACATAATAATTCCCTCTCACCTTGTGCATTTTTACATTTCCAAACCCTACATGATTCTTCTATAACTGTATCATAATGATTTTCGTCCAACCATTCACCTAACATATTATCTTGATCATCATAATGCATATCTAAATAAATATCTTTCAATTTTTACCCCCCAACTTAACTATAAACATATTATAACATATTTAGAAGTCTGTGGCAAGCTCATTTTTTCGTCTCCACATTTTCAATATTTAAAAAGAAAATCTGCATCAATCTCATATCATGAATATTATTAGAGCCAAAATAATTTGCAACCCTATGAAACAATTTTGAATTAAAAATAACCATTCTATTATACCTATATTCTACTTTATCATATTTAACCCAAGCAGTCTTATAATTATCCAAACAACGTTGAGTATTATTAATATCATCATACAAATCCAAATTATAATCAATACCTATACAACTTTTTTTCCCAGATCTTCTATGAAAATAAAAATTTGTTCCACATTCATAATCAGGAAAATCCTTATTCAAATAAATTAAAGCCGAAAAAATAACTCCATTTTCACTATCATCATGTACCCATGGAGTATCCTCCACACCATTTAATTGAAAACCACCAAATCCCTGATCATTCCAATGATTATTATCTATAGAAGTGTTAAATATTGATTCAAAATATTTTTTAAGTATGGGATTATGTAATCCACCAGAAACTCCTGTTCTCATGCCTGGATATCCAGAAGTATCCCTAAATTCCTGACTTAAAGCAAATTCTCGAACAGAATCAGGATTATCATAAAAATCATCAATTACAATATAAGAAACATTATTCCAAACCATCATTTTCCACCTTAAAAAAGAAACATTGAAATAATCTAGAATTTTTTAAGGTATCACCAAAATAATTATTAGCGGCATGCCATAATCTAGAATCATAAATTACTAATCTATTATATTTGTATCCGATATAATCCACTAACGACCATTTAGTGTTATCATTACCATCATTCATTATTTCATCATCTACTAAATCATCTCCAGTAGACATATAAGTGTCACTACTCTTATGTTTGAAAAATGAAGTACCATAGTCCCCAGGAGGTGGTGATGGATGTAAAAAAATCAAAGCCGCATGAGAAAAATGATGTGAACTATCTTTATGTATCCAAGTAGTCTCATCTGAAGTAACATACTGAAATGCACCATTATACGACCCATCCCAACCAGATACAGTTCTACCAAAATAACTCTCAAAAAATTTTTTAACACCTAAATTATGATTATTAGCACTATATTCATTCAACAAACTATTATCCCTATCCCTTTTTCCAGGATAATTTCCCACCACAGAATATTCCCTTTTTAGAGCATAATCCCTTACTATTTCAGGATTATCATAAAAATCGTCAAAAACTGATATCAAATTATTCATTATTTTAACCTCTACTATTAGGATTATCTATAACAAACTCATTATTTTTATAAAAAAGTTTAGATCCTTTTAAAAATTCTAAATCATTATCTGAAACTACCATATCAATTTCTCCCAAATCAAAAAAATTATCATATAAATGTTTTATCCCATCACTTTTTGTTTCTAGTCCTAATACGTAATCTAGTTCTGTACCTTCCTGTACCCCTAGTCGTAATAGTTGGTGATCTACGTGTAGATTGTTTTCTCGAATTACCAACAATATCTTTTCCACTATATTCGGACACACTTCTATTGGATTTTCTTCTTCTATCAAATATGGACGCATCCGAAAACGATTTTTTATCATTAAAATATCTCCGAGGAACTGGTTTATAATAAGGACGACTTCTAATAATCGGGGGATGAATATAATATCTATTATACATTATTAGAGGCATCAATGTTGGAGGTCTAACTAACCTCGGAATATAAACAACTTCTATATTAGAAGTGTAAATGTGGGGATGGATATCTATATCGGAATTAGGTTCAATGATAACAGCTCTACACCCACCGAACAATAATCCAACCATAATTAGTATTTGAAATCGTCCCATTTTGAGTCTCCTTTATTATTATCTCCAAAATTAGGCATAACAAATTCTGAATTATCCGTAGAAGAATCATGTAATTCTTGAGCATCATCTTCCACGTCATACAATCTCATTTTACTTCTATCACAACCAATAACAAACCTCCTATTCATTGTCGGATCATTATATCTATTTTTCAATTGTTTAACCATTAATTGATTTAATTCTTCCAATTCTTCTGTCACTATTAAAGCAAACATAAAATCTGCTGTAGTAGGTAAACCAAAACTCTCGGAAGTATCAGTTAATTCCACATCACTATTTGAAAATCCTGATCTTGTAGTTTGGGTTGCACTCATTATAGGAACATTTTTTTCTACAGCCAACCCACGCAATTCTTCTGCAATAGATTTAACTAAAGTATAAGAGTTTGCATTAGCATTCGCTTTAATTCTACTAGAAGAACATATATTTAAATAATCAATAAATATAATATCAGGTAAAAATGATTTTTTCAACCTCAACTCATTTAACAAGTGTCTAAAATGTCCAACATGAGCAACAGCAGTGGGATATTCCTTAATAATAAGATTCCCAATAGTATTTTTTCTTTGAGCTTCTAACTTTTTATTAAAAGAATCTCTAGGCAAAGCAATTAAGTCGTCTAAAGCAATATCTAATAAATTTGCATCAATACGTTCTGCAATCCTTTCCTCTGCCATCTCCAATGTAATATACAAAACATTCTTTCCATCCTGTAAACATCCGGCAGCCTGATGGCACATAAACATAGATTTTCCTACACCTGTACCTGCAAGACAAATATTTAGGGATTTTTTGGGCAATCCACCCTTTGTTATAACATTAAAATGATTCAAATCAAACTTAATTTTTTCTTCAATCCTATGATAAAAATCAAATCGGTCATCACCATCTGCAAAATAATCATGACCAACATTAGGATCAAAACTTACCGAAAGTGCTTCGGTAAGTATTTTTGGAATTTCACCTTCGTCACGTTCCTGGTCTTTACCATCCACTATTGAAATAGAATCCATTAAAGCATTATATACTGCTTTTTCCTGGCAAAATTTTTCAGTGGAAGTCACCAACCATTCTTCAGACTCTTCTACTTTCTCATATATCTCCTTTAAATAATCTATTACACTACTATACTGATCATCATTGAGAGTTGTTTTCTGATTAAATTCGACTCTTAATATATCAATAGAAGGCAATTCATTGTACTTGTCAACGAAATCATTTATTTCTCCATATATTAAATTTTCAGAATAATCTTGGAAATATTCTGATTTTAAAAAAGGTAACACTTTTCGTGCATAAGATTCATTATGCACTAGACTCGACAGTATTTTTGTCTCCAATCTCATCAATTTCTCCAGTTTCATGTTCACTTTTTAAGTTATCATCCATTATAGATAACAAAATTTCAAAAAGTAATTTTTCAAATTTAGGACGACTACTAACATCCAATAAAGCTTTTGTAGGCTTTTTAATTATAACATAATCAAACGAAACTGGCAAGTTTTTTATTTCTTCAAGATTTAATTCTTCATCTGAAGGGACATGGACCTTTTCATACCTATATACACACCCCCTAAACTTACCGCGACTAATTTTTACATCCCATGACTCACTACCTTCTGTATGAGTCAATCTGAAATCTTTATTCTCCCGTTTCTTTCGGTATTTCATCAACATTTACACTTTCCTCGCTTTCATTTTCATTTTCAAACCCATAACTAAAAGCAATTTTAACATAAGATTCTAAATTTTCCATAAGCGTGGAAGAAAAATACTTTTCTGGGTTAGAATAAATTTCCTTTGCATAATGTTTCGACCCATTAGGTAATTCTATACGATTACCCGATTTTTTTAAATCCCCACTTCCCAACCCAATATCAATCAACCCATAATACCTATCCAAACCTGTATCATATTTCAACAAAACTTCAACTTCTTTATTCTCTTTAGAAAGTCTACTTTTTTGCATTCTAACTTTAATTATATTTCCAACCACATCTGTTCCTTCACGTTGTTTTTTCTTAGATAAAAACGCAATAGTAGAAGCCGAATACTTAAGACCTGAACCACCACTCATTTCTTTCATAGGAACATATGATCCAATCACATCATAAACATGATTACAAACCAATAAAGGAACATTTGCCTTAGCCAATTTTAAATTCAATACCCTAAAAGTTGCCTTTAAAATCTGAGATTTAGTCATATCTCTAGTTTCACTACCTTCAGCAGTATCTTCAAGTTCTTTGGTACTAGACAATTGACCTAAACTATCTAAAACCATAACCATAGGACGCCTTTCTTCCAAATCCTGTTCCAAATAATTATCAATAATCTGTAGTGCAGTATGTCTAAATTTTTGAATTGTTTCAGGTTCAGATTTAACTACCCTAGTAGTATCAATTCCCCTAATTTGCATCATATCATTAGTAACAGCACTTTCAGTATCAAAATATATAACTCCACCTTCAGGATTATCAAGTAAAAATTGTGATATTACACCCAACACAAAAAAAGTTTTTCCAGTGGAAGCTTCTCCTGCAAATGCAGTTATTTTATTATTCGGGACACCCCCATACAAAGAACCCGATAAAACTGCATTTAAAACAAAGGATCCTGTATCAATAGTACCACTAAATTCTGCTGAAGACTTACCGTCTGCAGCAATCGTAGTATGTTCATCCCCCAAATTCCTAACTAAATCATTTAAAAAATCTGTCATTCTATAATATCCCCTACAATATTAGAAACTGTTTCTGCTGTATCTACAACCTGTCCAGTTGCGGACACCACTTGATCATAAACTAAACTTTCACCTCGTTCAACGGAAGCGACTACAAATTGATGAACCATACCACACAATTCAACTTCTGCTGTTAATTCTTCAATCTCCTTAGCTTGCATTTTAATATTATCCTGTAATAGTTTAAGTTGAACTTTGGCATCATTCCATGCTTTCTCTCTAGCCGACCTAAGACCACTTGCAATTTCATTCATTGTAGGAAATTCAAGTGCCTGAACCTCTTTTAATTGATCTTCATACTTTTTCCATAATTGTGGATAAAGATTTTTAGCTTCATCACAAGAATCTTGTTTGGCTTTCAAGTCATATAATATTGCCGTATTTTGATCAACTTTCAATTTTAATTCATTAATTAAACCATCTAGAGCCATTTTACTCTCCTATTTCTACAAAATCTGATTTAATACAAGAAGGACATTTATATGTCCCACTAAATACTGTATTTGAACCATTTTCCTTTTTTAGAATTTTACACCATCTAGGAAAAAATACATTAATATTCATTACACAGACCTTACAGAAAAAAACATGTTTTTTTCCTCCACCACGATATATCCCCCACATACTAGGTGCAGTTCCATCATGAGAAGAATCATCAGGTATATCATATTCCTTTAAGAAAATAGATTTTTCAGCCACCCAAAAAATCCTTTCGTTGTTTCAACAGTAACTTGTTGAGATTCCGGATTTTCCCTTAGTCTCTTAAGATGTTCTTCCCTCTCTTTTGTTTTCTTAGACCCATCATTAATTACTTGCATATCTTCAATAAATTGACTATTTCTCACTGTTTTACTATATTCTTCTCTAGCTTTCGCAGCATTTTCCACACCTTTATCAATTTCATTTTTTATTTCTTCCATATTAACAGGTTCCGCAACAGAATCCCCATCAGTAGGAGACATCTCCCAATCGGTGGATTCCGTAACTTCCCCTTCAACATTTTCCACTTTTATTTCTTCATCTTCATTAATACTAGGACGACCCTCAAGACTTTCATCATAGTCCGTATTAGGTTTATCACCCTTCTTTATCATAACAGGATCATCGGACATTCTTTTATATATCCCACCCCATTTTTCTGTATCTGATTCATTGTCCACCTGAGGCCCTTCGTTATCTGCCTTACCTTCTTTAGTGTGATCCAACATTTCCATTTTAAACCTTATATCTTTAACTTGATCTTCATCTAACCCACTCATATGACTATTAACACCAATTCCAAATGATTGAATAATATCTAAAAAAGCCGTAGCTTTATATTCATATTCTTTAGCCAATTCATACACTCTCATCGTTTACCTCCAAAATACTCAACACCATGACCTTCCTCAATTAAAATTTTCTGAATAGATTTTTCATCATCTTCTTTCAGAAACAATTCACCCAAACACCTTCCAAACTTACCTACACCATGTGATTGTAATACAAATTTATGATCATTGCCTGATAACAGTTGTTTCAGACGTTCTTTAGCAGCCAACCCCCGTTTCTTTTCTTCTTTATCCCTAGTCCTAGTTTCAGGAGTATTTATTCCATAAAACCTAATTCTTTTCCTAACTATAACATGAAACCCTAAATCAATAAAGGCATCAATTGTATCTCCATCAATTATTCTCTCAACCGTACAATTATATTTGAACATACTTAAACCTCAACCATTTTATCATCTGTTTTAAAAACTTGATATGTCATATGCATATCATCTATAAGAAACCCTTCCCCTACTTTTCTTATAGAAATTTGTTCTTTGATATTATCAATTATAGATTCAGGATTAAGATCTGAATCACAATCTACAAAAAACTCAAAACATATATCAATTTTATACCGTTTGCTATTCAACATATTCATATTAATACCTATAACATATTAGAAAAAATCCTCGAGTGTAGCAACTTTCTCCGTATGCCATCCTATAGAATTAAGAATAATTTTTAATGGATCAACAAAAGATTTATCAAATTGGGTATCATAATCTATATATTTATTTATACCTAATTCCCTTGGAAGATTATTTATCATAGAAATAACATGAGTACCGAAAGGATTAGCTTTTTTCAAATACACAAATTTAACCTTTTCACCTTCCTGAATATATTGATATTTAGAATCCAATTTATTATCTTTAATAAGTTTATTATAAAATAATGCACCCCTAACATGAACAGGAGTTCCTTTAGTTGCTATGTGAACACTATCATGAAATTTTAAAAGGTTATTACAACTTCTAGGAAAAGCAATATCTCCATCAGGCAATTGTAAAAATTCCTCTCTAAAAATACTAATAAAACTTTGAACCTGTTCCTCAGTACTACTCATAATCAATTTGATACCTTCTCGTAATTTATCCCTACAAGAAGATGGAGTAGAACTTTTTACAGCTTCTATACCCATCATTTTTAATTTAGGTTCCTCATTAACAACACCCTCATTATCCCAAACATTCAAAATATACCGTTTTTTAGATGTCCAAATACCTTTATCAGCAATAACCTCTCTATCCATATTCATTTTCTGATCATAAGCATTCATATATTCTGATAATTCTTGATATGCTTTATCAATAAAAGGTTTCAACTTATCTTCACAAAAACTATCTAACATTTTAACAATTTTAGATTTATCAAAACTATCCATATATTTTTCTACAAGATTATTAAGACGAAGATAAACGGAATCAGTATCACTGGCAATAACATAATCATATTCCCCTGTATTTAACATCTCATTTAAATATTTATTTAACTTTCTTTCAATCCAACGTATGGAAAGTTGTCCAGAAATAGTAATAGCTTCCGCTAAACGTAAATCATAATACCTAAACCACTCATTTCCCATAGCACCATAAGCACTATTCAAAGAAATTTTTCTTGCCATTTGAATAGTATTATATTTTGCAACATCCTTAGTATTACCACTTTTAACAGCATCAATCATCATTTTTTTATAAGTTACCCTATCATCATACATTTCCTGCATAAGTTCAGGCATAAACCCTTGAAAAGAATTATCAAAATAATGACCATTTGCTGCAAAAGAAGTGTTTTCTGTATTTGGTATATCTGCATCGCCACTAACCAAATCATCCAATTGCACTGAAAATTTAGGTATTGTATCCCGTAAAGTTTCAGGTGAAATATTATATTGCATAATTAAATGTGGATAAAGACTATTTAAATCAAAAGAAACAACCCATTCATGCATACCCGTAATAGGTTTTTTGACATACCCACCTTCATATCCACCTTCTTTTTTTTCATATAATTTAGGTGGAATTACAATATTCTTACGTCTAAGGTGATTATATATTAAAGCGTCCCAAGTACGAACCTGTGAAAAAGCTTCTTCATAATTTATACCTGCATGATATGACATTTGTATACATAATTCGATGAGTTTAAGCTTCTCCTCCAACTGTTCAACCAACTCAACATCTCTAATATTATACTCAACAAATTTTTGATAATCCATTTTATAGAAAGTATGAATATTTTCATATTCCTCATAAGAAAGTTTTTTAGAACCAACTTCAACAGAAGCAATATGGTCTAACTTATAACTTTCCTGATTAGAATAAGTAAATTTCCTATACAATTCCATATAATCTAAGGTACTAACACCTGAAATCAAATATGCAAATTGATCCTTACCCATAATAGTGATATTCTTCTCCTTAACAAATTTCCACGGAGAAAGTCTACGAGGTTCCTTTTCACCAAAAAGGTTTTTTATTCTACGAACTAAATATGCCATATCATAAAAACGAACATTCCAACCTGTAATTACATCAGGCATTATTACTTCATATAAATCCAAAAACTTCTGAAGTAAATCCATTTCATCATCACATTTAACATAAATAATATCTTCTCTATCACCTTTATCAAAACTTTGACACCCAAAAACATACATTTTTCCGTCAAAAGAATCTCTAAATGAAATAACTATTATTTCTTCATCCGCTTTCTTAGGTGTTGGAAACCCTCTTTCTGAAGCCACCTCAATATCAAGTGTGCAAATGCGAATATTATCCATATCATAATCACAGTTGTCAAAATTATCCCCTATGAACTGGTGAGTCCATTCACTATATCCATTTATTTCAAAATTGGGAAGTCCTTTATATTTTTCAACAAATGCACGACATTCACTAATCTTACCAGGATTTATAGAATCGACATTTTTTCCATATATAGTAGAATATTTGGAAGGTTTTTTGGAAGGTATAAATAGGGTTGGATTATATTCCAACTGATATTTTCGACGTTCACCATCTTCAAAAGATCTCACTAATATATTATCACCTAGACAGTGAACGTTTGTATAAAAATTTTTCATAAAACTCCATTATATAAAAGCAAATTTATTTTTTGCCAATATTATATTTAACAATTAATTCCCACTCATTTTTTTCTTTATGAGAAATTATTTTAATTTGATTCATAGGACACAATTCAATTATCATATTACGATCCATAACCCGAACCAATTCCCATTCATCAAGTAATTTAGCTATAGTATTTCTTCTAGATCTATCATGATCAGAAAAATTGGATGGTTTACCGTCTAAAGAAAACAATTCCTTAAAATGGACAATGTAATATCTCCCTTGTTTATGCAAAATATGGCAAGATTGGTATAATTTTCTTTCCTTTCGGGATGCCACACCAATTCGACTAAGAGTTTCTTTAACTTTCAAAAAATCATCTGGTTCATTTAACTCTACCTCAATGAACTCTTCTAGAAGAGTATTAGTATCTAAATTCATTTTTTAAGACCGCCTTTATTACATTTCGATTTAATATATTTCAATTGCTTCTCAGTCAATATTTTAGAAACAATTTCAGCTTTCGCATTAGAATAACAATAATATTCTTTTATATTTTCAATATTTTTATTATGTTCGGGTTTTAACCATTTGGAAAATCTCCGAAACTCTTTTCTAATGCTATTTATAAAGTAATCGAATTGAAGTTTTTTATCACAAAAAGGCAACCTATTCATTTCATTGGAATACATAATACAATCTATATGTTGTGATAAAAATCTATTAATAACAAAAGGCACATATCCCTTTTCTATTTGGGGATCCAAACCATTTTCCCAAATATTATTCTTTTTATTAGTGATATCATTTAAGTAATCAAATAATTGACTCTTCTGATATTCTTCGTCATCCTCTTTCTCAGGTATAATATCTCCAAACAAATCTAATTTATTCAAAATCACACGACCCCATTATTTGACACAAACAAGCAATCAAATTTATTTCTTGATCAGCAACGAAAGCTGATTTATAACTATATTCTGCAATATGAATTACAGCCTGAGGTATAGATTGAGGTTTTAAAGTAGAACCCAAAGCATCATAAATATGACGATATAACATATGAGGATCATTATCTATATTATTAGTTACCCACTTTCTTACATCAGTAAACCTTTTTTCCTTAACCATCTTAGATAAATTCTTAAAATTCTGTTCATCAAAATCATTAAGAATTCCTGTATCTATAGATCCACTAGCACTATATCTCTGCAATTCATTAAGTACTCTTCGCCAATCTGGATAATATTTAAACAACAATTCCCTAACAACTTCATCAGAATAATTAATATTTTCTATTTTCAAAATATTAACAACTCTACTCATAAATGCCGAAGCAATTGTTGGAGCTCCACCTCTAGGAATTTTAAAATCTATAACACTACACCTAGAATGTAATGGTGAAATCAATTTATTCGAAAAATTACAAGTAAGAATAAACCTACAATTTGCACTAAATTCTTCAATAAATCCACGAAGTGCAGGTTGGGTGGATTGAGGATTTAAATAATCTGCTTCATCAAGTATAACAACTTTAGCATCTCCCGAAAGAGAAACAGTACTAGCAAAATTCTTAATCTTAGTCCTTAAAACATCAATACCAGATTCTTCAGAACCATTTATAAGAATATAATCAGTATTTAATTGTTCGCATAAAGCCCGAGCTACAGTAGTTTTACCAATCCCAGCAGTCCCACTTAATAATAAATTAGGAATTTCTTTATTTTCCACAAACTGCCCAAAGGTCTTTTTAAGACCTTCAGGCAATACACATTCATCAATAGTCTTAGGTCGATATTTTTCAACCCAAAGAAACTCTTCACGACTCATATTTTTTATTCTCCGTAAGTGGAATCAGGTTCTAAAGCAATCCAATACTGTAAATCAAATTCAGTATTAGAAAAATGTGAAATAGATTTACTACTAATCTTAACATCATAATCCCCTTCCATAACTTTAAGATTATCCACCTTAAAATACATGTTGAAGGTTTGACCATCAGCATCACCAACACCCAATTCAAAAGAATTGCTAGTTGGATCCTTTTTATCCAAAACTGAAATAGTAATAACATCATTTACAGATTTAATTGCTATATCAGGTTTAGCCATAATAGAAGCATGTCTTAAAACGGTTTTAAGATCACTATGTTGTAAAACAAATTCTATTTCAGTTTCAGGCATAGTAACATCTTTCGTAGGCGATATAACCGTACTTTCATCTGCATAATAATATTTTGTTTTTGCACCACCTTTTTGAATATTAACTGCTATTTCATTAAAATCATAATCCGCACCTTCATAAGTAGGATCAGTAGCTACATTTAAAAATTCAGTTAAATCATAAATAGCAAATTTCTTCTCAAAGGATTCTGCAATCGAAGCTTTTGCCAAAATATTTTTCATAGCACTTATAGTCTGTAAAGAACTACCTTCATCAATTATAATAGAAGAATTTATCGTACTAAAATTCTTTAAAATGTCAATCGTTTGTTTCGTTATCTGCATTTTCATTCTCCAATAACAATAAAATTATATAATGAATAGCTTTAAACAAGTCCAATTCATTTTCCTTTTCACTTTTTCTACCCCATCTGGAAACATATTTTATCACACTCCCGCGACAAAACCCTTCAAAATCATTTGTAGACTTTAATAAATCAACTACCTGAACACTCTTTCCATAATACCCCCCACCTTCCTTTTGTTTCACATAATTTTCTATATCACTTAACAACTTATTTAACTTTTCCATAATTATAGTATACCATATAATTAGCCAATTGGCAAGCTTTTTTTATCTAATAATATCGTATTTATCTTTAATTTTATCATCATCCCAAATTTCCTGTTCAATTCTAAGATCACCATTACCCTTTAACTTATCATATCTCCTTTGTGCTTTATTTTTCCACCAATCTATAACAGAATTTAATTCAAATCTATCAAAATTAACATTTTTGACTAACTTAGAATTCTTACCTGTCATATATTCAGTAACATTCTGATAACCGTAAAAAGAAATATAATATCTTTTTCTTGTAGTTATACCAACTTTACTTTCTATAAATTTAACAAACTTTTCATACATTTGTAAATCATAATCCCTAAGATTAGATTTTAATATACCCAACATAGCATTTGAAGTTTTTAATTTTCTACTAGATGCGCCATCATCGACTAAGGATTTACCCCCATTTCTTTCAACAAAAAATTTTCTAAGATCCTCATACTCCTTATCACCAAAATTCAAAAGGAACTTAGAATCACTCAAACCTTTATACCTCATAAAAGGTTTTAATCCATCATACTGAGAGGCCGATTTTAAATTCCCATATAAAGAAGTAGTTTCAAACATACACATATTCACATCATATTTATCATTAATTTCTCTCCTAATAAAATGTGATGTACAAATCAATGCAAGTAATTTTCCACCCAAATAATTATATCCAAAAGGTTGAACTGGAACAATAACGAACCCCATGATAGCACTTTTATTAAAAAGTTCTAAATTTGGTGGTCCACCAAACATTATATTTCTAGGTCTCATATTAATAACTGGAGATCCCAATTTTATAAAACCTACATACCTCCCCGTATTCTGTTCTATAACTGCATATCTAAGGGATTTGCCCGGATTTTGATCATTACAAAAAGATGAAGTATATTCTAATAAAATATCAAATTCTCTAGATTTCATCTTAACTACTTTAAATTCCATATCTTTAGGGGAAATACTATAATCTTCAAAATATTCATCCCCATACCCGAACAACATTGTAGGCAATTCTTTAAGCCTTTCTGCCTTTCTAACCCTAAAATAATCATCAATACGTTCTATTGGCCCATAAAAACTTTCATATACACCCTTAACATACATAATATCATTAGGACTAAGTTTCATTTTTTTGTGAATCTCCCGCATATATTCTATAACTATCCTCATCATAATGGGTAGTAGAAACTTCAAAAATCACACCATCACTCTTAGCAATTAATTGATGCGGTTGACCTACTCTCTGTCGTACAACATTTCCAGGAGACAACATTTCCGTATGAGTCACACCTACTTTTGTATCAATCCACCTATATATAAATTCCCCAGACTGAACATACCAAGTTTCATCCTTTAATAGATGATAATGCATAGAAAACTTACATCCCGAGTTAAATATTAACAATTTACCACAATATAATTCATTATTTTCAATAATAAGTTCCCTTCCCCATCCTTTAGGGATCACGCATCCCTTACAAACAACAGGTGCAATTTCATGACCCATAAAAACCCTCCAGACCACTTTTTTTTATAACATTCCCAGAAATTTTACCCAATAAAACTTCATGCCTCTGAGCAAACTTTTCAGGTGAAAATTCACGTTGTGTATATTCTGCCAACTCTTTACGTTTTTCTAAAGAATAATCAATATTTCTAACAATATCCCAAAACTTATCTTTTTGTTTTTTTACCCCTTTATATTCACTAATATTAACTAAAAAATTATGACCTTTCATAATATGATTTTCGGTGGCATGAGATCCCTTAGAACAAAATGCAATATTAGGTACACCATAAGTCGCTGCTTCTAATGAAACAATCCCTGAAGATTCATGTAAACAGGTAGTAATGTGAAAAGTAGCTTTCTTAGCATTTTCCATAATAACATTATGTTCCGTGTCTAAGGAAATATCAACACTCCCAGGAAAATTCATACTCGCATATTTTGGAAATTTGTCACCATACTCCGGTTTTGTATCCAATTGACTAGTGAATACTTTCAAACCCAACCCATTATCTTTATCTGCGAACATTTCAAAAGCTTTACTAGGATTTTTTAAAGGGCACCATCTACTAATAACTAATCCATAATTTTCGTGAGGAAATATTTCTGTTGGATTATCCTTAACAACTTGAATAGAACACGAATCATAAATAATTTCCCGTTTAACCTTTTCATTATATCTATTTCTAGCATATTCGGAAACACAAACCAAAATATGACCATTATCATGTATTCTATCAGCAACTTCTGGAAATTTAATCATATTTTGTCCAAGGTATTCGGGTAAAGAATGTTCAAAAAACATAGAAGGACATGGTAAACTTTCAACCCTACCCTTAGCACCAAATGGATATATTCTCTGAAAAATAGCAACATCAGGTTGAATTTTATCCAAAATTCTCAAAACATCATTGAAAAAATTTTTATTATAATTTAAGGTAGAAATACCTTGACGCCTTAATGGATCTTTAGCAGGTTGATTAGTATATACAACAGGAAATCCTTCCCACATCAAATTTTTATCACTATCCTGAGTTACCACATAAACAACTTCATTTCCAGAATCACTTAAATATCTAACTTGAGATCTAGAAACAACTTCCATACCCCCAACAAAAGAATTTTTTCTTTGTGCCTGAGCCATACCATCAAAAACAGCAATTTTAAGTTTAGAAGAAGTCATCAATAGTCACCATAGAACTTTTATCATTATCCACTTTAGGAGGTTCCTTTTCCGGAAATTTTGGTTCTTTAATATCATTTTTTAAATAATAATCAACCAATTCTTTTGTGATATGTATATGGCCAGTATGACCCATAGGAATAGCATCCGGATATTCTTGACATATTTCAACCAACCGAGGTGTTTTTAACCCCTCCGCTATTGCTTTTGTAGAAGTTAAATTCCCAACAAAAAGTTTCGCACCAGCAATAAGTTCGGCAGTTTCTAGTGCACTTTTAGATTCTATATGTGCAGGATGAAAACCATATCTATCACAAAAACTTTCATACTCTTCCTTAAACCCAATAAAAGCACAACCATCATGATAATCCTTTAAAACTGAATAATCAAAATATCTCACGGGATCATGTTTATTCACATTATGTAAAGCATAATCATGATAACGTTCTGAAACCCCAATAATAATAGGAAATTGATAATTTGGTTGTATATTAGTCAACCAAGGATGTTCACTTCTCCACTGACCAACATCTTTATATTTTCTTAAATCAACACTGGCAGTATAAAGATCAGATTTATCCGATTTCCAACTAACCTCATCTATAACTAAAGGAAAATGGTGAGTTCGAATGCCAGCACATAGTAAATGCATATAAATTATATTTCCCCTAAGAAACAATTTATACAACGCCTGTTCACTTTCAAAATTCAAATCAATATTATCATCAGGTTTATTAGATTGCATAGTATCCCCGATGTAAGGTTGAACATCTAAAAGAGGTTTAAGATAATCAAAAACCTCCTTTCTTTTAAGGACAAATCGTTTAGTCCCCCCTCTAAGATATACCGCTGGGAGACTATATATAACATCCCCAATCTTAGCATTATGAAATACTCCATTCAAAACCATAACAACCTCCTACTTTAAACATATTATAACATAAAAATATTCAAATGGCAAGCATTTTTGAAAAATTATTTTTCTTTTCAAACTTTACAACTTTAGGAAATTTTTCATGTAATATATCACCCTTATGGGAAATAACATAAACACTAACATCCTTAGACAATTCGACTAACATTTTCATAAAATCTTCAGTCCCACTACCATCTAAACTTGAATCAAAAACCTCATCCAATATCAACAAATTCGTACTAGCACTATTTTTCATTTTAGCAATAGATCTCCAAGTAAACAATAATGCTAAATCAATCCTCATTTTTTCACCTTCACTAAAGGAATCATAACTAAACTTATCCCGACCCCTACTTTTTATTTCTTCATTAAAATTTTCATCTAACATAAAATTAAAATAACAATTCATAACTCCTAAATGTTTATTTATTAATTTATTCATTACAGGGAGATATTGCCTAATAATGTTAGTCTTTATTCCACTATCCTTAAAAAGTGAAAGTGAAATTTCGTAGTATCTTCTTTCATCTTTAAGTTTATCCAATTTCTTACTAAACTCATTTTGATCTTCACACAATAAAACTAATTTATTTTGATCATCACCACTTTTAGATTGTACTTTTATTAAATATTCCACTTCCTTATTCAATTTTCCAATATAATCATTATCACCTTTAATAGCAAAATTATACCCCTTAATTTTTTCAACATTTTTCTCAATATTCTCTTTTAATAAAGTCATATCCTGTAAAACACTATTATTTTCAACTATCTTAGATTCCAATTCAATTAAAGCACCACTATATTCATCAGACTTGTTTTTTAACCCATCCAAAACATGATCTTTATGAGAAACTTCTATATCTTGTTTACAAGTAGGGCAATTTTCCAAATCTTCAAAGAAATTTATATCTTTCGAAACACCTTTAAATTTAGTAGATATTTGACTTTCCAATTTTATATAACTATCAACCAATTTACTAATCTGGTCAAACCCAATTAATCCAGATTCTAACTTATAAATTTCCTTTTCACATTCTTCAATATTATTTTCATATTCTGAAACAGATTGATTATGTATACTAATATTATTTTTAATATTTTCTATCTTATCATTATTTATTTCTACAACTTCATCGATATACCTCTTCTGCAATTTTATTTTTTCAGAAATCAATTCTAATTTAGAATTTAAATCCCCTATATTTTTCCTGTTCTCATTCAACTTATCCTTAATTAACATATTCATTATAGAAAATATTTGAATATCCAATAAATCTTCAATAACTTCCCTTCTATGGGCAGTATTTAATTGCATAAATGGTCTAAACGAACTAGAACCTAAAATTATAATTTGAGTAAAAGATTTCCAATTTAGTTTAAGGATTTGTTTCTCTAAAATCTCTTGGTAATCTTTAGCTTTAGCATTCTGATTTAATAATTCATTATCAATATAAATTTCAAATCTGCCAGGATTCATACCCCTAATAACGGAATATTCTTTAGAACCTATACAAAAATTTATCTCTACTAAACAGTCCTTTCTATTTATAGAATTTATTAATTGAGGTTTATTGATTTTTCTAAACGGTTTTGAAAATAATCCATAAGTTAAAGCATCCAAAATTGTAGACTTACCAGCACCATTTTCACCAACAATTAAAGTAGAATCTGAAGATTCTATATTAACTTCAGTAAATTGATTTCCAGTAGAAAGAAAATTTTTCCATTTTATAGTTTTAAATATTATCATACTCACCTAACAGCATACAAATCTATAGAAGTTTTTCCTGACAAATGAACTTGACCACCAATAATTTCAGCAGCTCCAGAAATAAAATACCCCTTTTCAGATAAAGACAAAACAAACTCCCTTATCATATCATCAGTAATACCAAATCTCCACCAATGATCAACTTCTATTTGCATAACCTCTGGTAAAATAGACCAATTGTATGATTGTAAAATACTATATTCGTAACCTTCTGTATCTATTTTTAAAAAATCTATTTTTTCAACATTATGTTTTTCTAAAAGTGTGTTGAGTGTTATACATGATACATCTAAATATTTGATTTGATGTTTCCAATGAGAATTCCCAGGCCTATCCATAACATCATCTATATTTTCATCACGAACTATTAAACTTATCCCTCTACGCCAATGACCCTCAGTAAATTCTGGGTCATAATATTTAAATTTCTTAACCCCAACCCCCCGTTTATCTGTTATAGCTGAAGTTTCATAAATAATATGATCAACATCAGGCAAATTCTCTATTAATTCAGTAACAGGTTCAACTATAATACCTTCCCACCTATTTTTATCCAAACATAATAAAGTATTGAAATCAGCAGAACCAATTTCTATAAAAAACTTTTTCATTTTATATCCAAAGCCTCCGTATATATGGACCTAACCATATTTTTAAGAACATTTTTATCTAAATCAATTTCCATATTTTCAACATATTTATTCAAAATTGTCATGGTATCTTCTGCTTCATCAACAATATCATCTTCACTTTGAAAATAAACACTCATATCTTCAATTATGTTTATATCATACGGATCAAAACTTTGTAATGTATCTATAAATTTTTCAAATAGATATTGATTTTTATCTATAACAAAAACTTTTAACAAACAGTCTTTATACCGAGAGAGATCAGAATTTATTAATTTATCATGGTTGATTTCACTATATTCAATTTTAAAATGTATTCTATACGGATTTTTTATAAATTCTAACGACCTATTAGCAGTATCATATATATGAAATCCTCTATCAGTATTTTCATCTGACCACATTATTTCGTATGGAGTACCCAAATAATATATATGCCTATTATCACTCTTATAATGAAAATGGCCACTAAAAACTTGATCAAATTTTTGAAAATCTTTACCATCAAGTCCATGATAACAATTTACCCCTTTATGCATAGTAAATCCATTAACTTCCAGATGACCCATAAGAATTTGAGCTTCAGTTTTTTCTAAATGGTCAAAAGTCATATTATAATTTTCACTACAAATCCAAGGAACCAAACATATTTCAGTTCCATCAAAATCCACAGTTTCAGTTTTATCATAGATATGAATGTATGGAGAATTACCAAATAATTCATTAACTGCATTTATAGTATTAGTATTTCTATAATAGGAATCATGATTTCCTACTATAAAATGAGTTGTAATCAAATTATCCATCAGAGGATATATAAAATGTTTTCTCATGCTGTTTAGTGTAGTGTAAGAAATATTCTTTCTTTTATCCACTAAATCACCCAAATGAATAACATCTTTAATTTCATTTTCAACCAAATAAGGGAAAAAAATATCTTCATAAAACTTCAAAAAATATTTATGAAAAACCTGATTATCGTTTCTAGCACCAAAATGGGTATCAGTTATCAAAGCCAGTTTCATATAACTCCTCTTTCCATTTAGTAAAATCTTCATCAAACTGCCAAATCACAGTATCCATGTATCTTATCCAATCAATCATTCTAGTAGCATATGCAGCACGTTGTTTCATACTGACATCGACATCTAAAATTATCGGAACAATTTCTGCAATCTCTTTGGGTAATTTCACATCTTCCTGTAAAATATTTCTTCGCATATTTTTTTCAAATTTCTGTTTTCCTAAAATATCCATTAGACTACCTTTTCACCAAAAACTTCACCCTGAACACCAAAAATGTCCAAGGAATATTCCGTATCAGATCCAACTAAATCCCTAGGTCTAACATCAATTAAATCGTTATTATTGTATGTAGCATAAGTTTTAAATAGAGGTGGATAATTATAAACATCCTTCATGTTAGACCTTCTAGGGTGATTATAAAATAACGGAACATACTCATCATTAATTATTAAATTTTTTTCATAATTTCCATTACATAAGTGAGTGGCGCCTAAGGTAGTCAGAACATAAGCGTGCATATTATAACTAAATTTAGGTCTAACTATAAAATCATTAACTATTATTTCATTTTCAACCTCAAACCCATTTCTACTACAATAAAACATACTCCAATCTTTAGTTGGAATATATTTCAAATATTCATTAATGATAGAAAAACTACCATTTCGTATAATGACATCATCCTCCAAAAATAATGCACAATCTATATTATCATTTAACAAAGCTTTCCACCCACTTAAATGAGTAATAGCACAACACATTTCGCCAAGTCTAACTGGTCTGTACCACCAATCCCAAGCTTTATCATAAAAATTATTTGGTCCTCTAGGAAATACTACATCTTCCTCCAGTTCCCATTCTTTACAATAATCATACCCATTTTCCCTTAAAAAACCCAAATCAACTTGGGTGTGGTGATATCCATATACTAATTCAACTTCTATATTAGGAAATATTTTAAATAAATCAGATTTTTCCAATTCGGGTACTAATAATGATAACCTATCATCACGAACCCTAGTAGTAAGAATATATATTTTTTTAATCATAATAATTAATCCATAAAATCATCCAGAGCATACTTTTTATTTTTAGAATTCTTAGTCTTTGTAATAGGTTTCTTTTTATTTTTCATTTTAGTTTCAAAATCATCTATAACATCTCTAAAATTATCATACAGTTTTACATCTAGCCTTTCACCAGACCCTAACGTTACTAATTCTTCATTAACTCCAACATTTTCTGTCATTTTAAATTTTATATAAGTCTGCTTTTTCTCCTTTTCAATACGTCTCAAAAAAGCATAATATATTATTTGGGTAAAATATGCAAATGGATTTTTAGATTTTTCTGGATCAAAATTATGACAATATCTAATACAATTTTCAATACCATCCATTATCATTTCATCTTTATAAGTATAATTGATAAAATTGGGTTTATTAGATAAACCAACTGCAATATCCCAAAAACATTTTCCCATATATTCTGTTATAGGTGGATTCTCATCCCCCACAGCTTGATTTTCTCTTACCATTTTATCATATTCTATCATTTCACCATAAAATTTTTTGTTATCAACATAATGTATTTTCTTTTTAGCCATCTAAATCGCCTCCCCTAACCCAAATTATGATTATATTATAACACAAAATCCAAAAAAAGGCAAGCTAAAAATTTAGCTTGCCATTTGGTGAAAAATATGGTATACTTAGAGTGTAACGCTAAGCCCCAGTAAGTATAGGAGTTAGATATTAAACTTTTTAAGTTTGTAATTAAATTTCTCTGAGTTGTATATTTTGATACGTTCGATAAGATGCCGTAAAGTGTAATTCTTTTTATCATTATAACTTAAATCATCAGATATATCAAATAATATTGCTTTATTTTTATCTTCCCCTAACCTAAGAACTCTTCCAATACTTTGTAAATTTCTTATACGACTCTTACTAGGTGAAGCGAAAATAACATTATGAAGCTTACGAATATTTATACCAGTTGAAAACGTACCATATGAAGCGACAATAATTGTATTATCACTTTTTTCTGTTAATTCTCTGACCCTTTCTCTTTCATCGACAGGAGTCCCACCATGAATAAAATAAACATTTCTTTTGGGGTTTTTTAATTTAACAGATTCAAATAACTTTTGACCATGTTTACCAACTAATTGAAATAATATTAAGGTATTGCCTTTGAGATTAGAAACCATATCTGTTATAAATTCAGTCCTTTTATCATAACCAACAATAAATTGAATTTCTTTTTGGTAATCTAAACTAGAAACTAATTTTCTCTCTTCTTCACCATACTGTAAAACAATACAATGAATTTCCAACTCCGCAAGATAATCTTGATCCATTAATTTTTTAGTACTAATAACTTGATATGCAGGACCAAATAATCCTTCCAAAACCAATTTATTAGTTTGAGTTCCGTCCAAAGTTCCAGTAGTTCCTATTCTATGTCTAGCATTTACTAATTTAGTCATTAAAGTTGTTAATGATTTTGCTTTAAAAGTATGAGCTTCATCACCTATTATCATATCAAAATTTTCGAAAAAAGGTTTTGGAAGTTTATACATTGATTGCCAAGTAGAAATTGAAATAGGTAAATTTGTTTCCTTTTCCCTACCAGAATAAATTCTATGACAATTATTACCCACTTTCCAATCAGTACCTTTAGCGTATTCTTGGAAATCTTTATATAATTGTTCTACTAGAGATGTCGTAGGTACGATAACTAAACTTTTTCCTTGATTCCACCTCAATAAAGTGTATATTATTAATGATTTACCAGAAGCAGTAGGAGATACCAATACACATCTGGGATTCCTAATAGCATATAATATTGCATCCAACTGATAAGGTCTAGGTGAAATTTCATGTATATTTAACTCCCTAATAAAAGTCAATAAATTTTCGGGTGTAATATTTTCGTTTCTAAGTATTACTTCTGGATCTAAAACTAATTCATAATTTCTTTCTAAACAAAAATCTGAAAGGTGATTAATTAACCCATTATATAACAACCTTTTTCCCATATTAAATAATCGTATTTTTCCATCCCAAACACGATTTCTGTAAGAAGGCATAAATTTTGCGCCGGGAACTTCAAAGGTAAAGTAATCACTAATTTCTCGTGCCGTGGATTCTTCACAAGAAATCATACAATAAACTTCATCAACCTTTCCTAATACTACTTTATCCCACGCCACTTAAAAATTTTCTCCACTCTATAAGATTCTTTAGTGCCCATCCACGACTTTCTATATTTTTTAAGGTTTTTTCCAAGAATTCCACTATATCCTCAGAATCCTTTACTTTATCATCAATTAACTGTACCATTTCATCAGCTTTCATATAAATATGTAAATCTCCCTTGAGTATAACTTTATCATATACTTCTATATCATGTTTTCCAGTATAATATTCCCATCTCTCCTTATATATAGAATCATAATCCTTTTTACATTTAGTCAAATTTTTCTTATGGTAAATATAAAATTTCAAATACTTATCATATAAATATGGAGTAGACAAACTTTCTCTATCAATCTCTGTATCATCAACCCGTAAATCTTTATCCGTCATCGCCATTAATTCATCTAATGTTCTCATAAAACTCCTAAATATAATTTTTGTGTGAGGGGGCCATAGTCAATTCATGTAAAAATCTATTAGTATTATCATGTCTACATAAAGGAGGACATTCAAAACTATTAACATCAATATTATTTAGTGCTGATTTTCTTTGATTAGAATTCCAAATTTCTTCAATAGTATTTTTAGTTAAATCACCAATCGCATATTTTTTATTCCCTCTCATATGACAACAGACATACATTTTTTTATCTGCAGCTATAACAGAAGAAAAAGATTCACCATGGCATAATGAATAATTTCTTTCAATAGTGTTATTCATTATCATATCATATTTATGTTCTGATGTAACGACAAAATAATTTTCATTATTAAAAAGTTTTTGGGACTTATTTATCAAATTTGATGTATTTTTAGATTTATAGAACGGTCCAGTAGAAGCCCATCCAAGAAGCATTGGTCTAAATTGTGAATAATCTACACCCAATTCCAGGCCTAATTCTGCAAATTTTATAATTCTATCATCATTATCACCATTAGTAAGATACCCTATACCTATTGTGCAATCATATGAATATTTCCTTTTAACCTTAACCAAAGTACGAATATTTTCTAATAACTTTTCCCAACTTTTAACACCATGTTCCTGTAAATATTCTTCCTTATCTACAGCATCTACCGAAATTCTTATCCATGTACAATTTTTAAGAATTGTATGTGATTTTTCTTCGGTTAAACGATTCCCATTAGTTATAAGTGCACATTCCATATTATTTTCTTTTATATATTCAATAACATCCATACACTCTTTACTAACTAAAGGTTCACCCCCTCCAGTAAGAGTAACTGCACGAACATCAAAATTTCGTAATTGTTCTATTACATCAAAAGCTTCTTCCCTAGAAAATTTAGCACCAAAATTATCAACATTCCATGTCGTTTTATCACCTCTATCCAACCCCTTATACCCAAAACACCAAGGACAAAAATTATCACAAGCATTAGTTAAATCTAATTCCATCACAATTGGTTTAGTTGTTCCATAATTCATCCACTCATATATTTTATCTGGATGATACACAACCTTATTTTTAATAAATGCATTCATACCCAATTACTCACCTTTCTTAAAGCCGAACCAATAACTTGATGCATATCATAATATTTAAATTCTGCTAATCTCCCACCAAAATAAACATTATCCAATTTCTCTGACATAGATTTATATTTTTTATACTTTTTTCTATTCAATATATCACAAATTGGGTAATATGGTTCACTATCACTGCCATATTTTTTAGGGTATTCTTTAGATATCCAAGTAGTGTCTGTATCAATATTATAAAAATGTTTGTGTTCTAATACCCTAAGAACTTTTTCATTTTCATCAGAATAATTTATCTGGGAAGTTCCCTGGAAATCAGAAACCATTTTATGTTCATGTACAAATTCGGTTGTTTTATAATCTAGTTTACCATACATATAATCAAAATATTTATCAATAGGTCCAGTATAAATAACGTTTTTTGATATTGAATCCAGATATTTTTTATTTTCGAAATAGTCCACCTCTGTATCTACTCTGATACCATCTAACATTTTTTCAAAAATCTCAGTATAACCATTTATAGGAATTCCTTGATACTTTTCCTTTGCATAGTAATCATTATTAAAATCATATCTCAAAGGAAGTCTATTTATTATACCAACTGGCAAATCCTTTGGGTCTTTAATCCAAGTTTTCTTAGTATAACCATATATCAACTTTTGATAAATATCTCTCCCAACAAGACTTATTGCTTGTTCTTCTAAATTTCTTGGAGTAAAATATATTTCACTAGATTGACTTTCAACAATATTTCTAGCCTTTAAAGGATCAGTGACCCCCCATAACTTGCTGAAAGTAAACATATTGATAGGTAATGAATAAATTTCATTCTTATAATTTATTAATGGGGTGTGAATATATCTATTAAATTTTGTAAACCGATTTATCCATTTCCATATTTTTTCAGATGAGGTGTGAAAGATGTGAGGTCCATACATATGTAAATGAATACCATTTCGGTTTTCTGTATAAACATTTCCACCAATATGGTTTCGTTTTTCTACAACAAGTACGGATTTTCCATATACATTAACCAATTCATGGGCACATACGGATCCAAAAAGACCAGACCCAACAATCAAGTAATCAAACATAACAAAAAATCCTTATTATATATTTTTTATTTCAAAATCCCTAGCACGAAATGTAACTTCTGCTAAAATTGGAGTAATTTCTCCAGATGCAGAATCAAATGTTAAAGCTCCTAATGAAGTTGGAAAAATATCATAGAATGTAATATTTTTATTAACATTCATACTATTTGTTAATATAAACAGACTTGCATCAGATAGAACAGCTGTTTCTGAATTTTCTACTGAAGGTCTTGTAGTTTCTGGAGTTTCACGAGCTAATTTTCTATATGTTTCATATTCTTCAGGAAATCCCAAACCTCTCATCCAAGTAAAAACTTCAATATAATTTGCCATATTTTCATCTACGAGAAAGGTCAACGACAACTGATCTATTTCCAATTTATCTCCAGGCACATAATGAGTTATAAACGGAGTTGGTCTTTCTGCTTCCGCCATTGTTAATCCTGGGAGTGTCGCGGATTGACAAAAATAACTAACATTAGGTAATCTATTAATGTCAAACCTAAATGAAATGGGACTTAACGTATTATAATTTTCTGGTAAATTATCTATTATGGACATAATTATCCTCCACCCTTATTTATAAACAAAAAAAAGGGACCCGAAATGGGTCCCCTTGTATTATCCTAAGGTAGAATAATTTTTACATTAAGTTAGCGACTTTAACCTTACGATAGTAAACATTCAAGTCTTGAGTTACGTTTCCGACATATGGATTAGCAACTAAACCATATCGGGTTTTAAAACCGATTTTTGGTTGGAAAGTCTGTTCCCCAGTTGCACGAACCATTTGTAATGGCACGTATGGACAATAGAAAAGACCAGCGTCATAAGGTGAAGTACCTTTGTAACCAATCGTGTAATACTCATGTCCGGCGGCAGTAGCTGCAGGATTTTGGAAGTAAGGATCGATATATACGTTATAACGTCCGTTCAATACTCCAGCAAAAGTATTATTAGCAACATCAGAACCTAAAGAATTTTGCAATGCTGGATTGTAATCCAAGACACCTGTCATTGATAGAGCAGAAGCAATATCAGCAGAACAAATGATTATATTACCACGACCACGACGTGTATCTACAGCAATTGTATTAGCATCACGTTCGATTTGGAACATTAGTCCTTTAAACTTTTCAACTGACCAACGACCATTGGAATCGGTATCTAAGTCAAAAACTCCACCAGTCGTTACATTAACCTGAGCTCCAGGCTTTGCAACACCATTGACTGTACGAACTACCTCACGGTTAATTTCCGCAAGAATTTCCGTTGACAAAATATTTGCCAATTCGGTTTCAGCATCAAGACCATGAATAGCTTTCAAGTCTTGAGCGAGTTCGGTTGTATATTCGGCTTTCAAAGCACGACTTTTAGCAGTCACAGTTGTTTTATCAATCGAGAATGCCATTTCGCGAAAAGCGTTAGTAGTTGCATCACCTAATGCTTCAGCAGTTGCCGTTGACATACCACCTTTAGTTGAAGAAGTAGTATCTCCATAATAGTTGGTATTTTCTGCTCCAGGAGAAGCAGTAGCAAAAGGA
>VTLG01000630.1_pt1 | contig 41514 bp, 45 predicted proteins | sample 4694571 | NCBI WGS metagenome assembly VTLG01 (sample SAMN12604809, study PRJNA352737) | marine metagenome | biome: ENVO:00000447; feature: ENVO:00000209|ENVO:00000569|ENVO:01000036; material: ENVO:00002151; isolation source: viral sequences binned using virsorter ...
ACCTAGACATAAGTATAAAGAGTACACTATCTGTAAGAAGTGTGCTATTAGAGAAAATGGTAAACGTACAAAACTAGAAAATATAATAGATGAAAGGACAGAAAGATGGCTAAAAAGACAAAAGATAAAGTAGAACCTATGGTAATAGAGAATCCTCCACCACCAAAGAAAAGGAAATCTACAATTGATGATATTGACTTTATAGGTAATGAGCTTGCAAATGTAAGCACAAGAGTTAATGAATTAGAGTTATCTATAGAAGATATGAGGAGTGGTCTTAAAAGAGTTATGGACAGAATGGGATTGTAATGGGAGAAGAATCGTTAACTCAAAACTTTGAAATAGCATTAGAGAAGATTGAATCTTTAACTAAAGATAATAATCATCTAATGAACGAAATAACTAAACTGAAATCTGAAATTGCTAAAGCACAAGAAGTTTCTATATCCTCATATAGTGGAGATGATAGAAAATTTAAACATATAATGAGTGGTGCAGATAGAGCAATGGAAAGATATAAAACATTTTTAAAAAAGGAGTTCCCAAATGCCAAGTCCAAGCAAACAAAAAGGCAATCGGTTTGAGAGAGAAGTAGTGAATAAAGCAGTCCAGTCTGGATTGACAGCAAAAAGAGCATGGGGTAGTAATGGTGCTGCATTAGGTATGCATGAAGAAGTTGACCTTGTTATAGGTAAACAACCTGAAATTAAAATTCAGGCTAAGTGTAGAAAAAAGCTTGCTTCATATCTAATACCTTCAGAACATGTAGATGCTGTTGTATGCAAACAAGATAGAGGTGAAGTATTAATCATTCTAAGATTTGAAGATTGGTTAGAGAATAAATTTATATGTTCAATGTCGGAGGAAAGATAATGGAGTTCGGTAATGAATATATAGGTTGTACAATAGATAAAGAATATATTTCTTTTTACTTATTCCCTTTAGGTATAGAGATTGTACAATTCGGGTATCAAGACTTAGAGTTAAATCTAATTCTATGGCCTATCAATATTAAATTTGGTATTGGAAAGAATAGAACCTTATTTGATATTTAAAATGAAGATGCGTAGGTGATGATTAATCTCCTGTTTACTATTACCTACGCATACTTTCTAATACTGCTAAAGCTCTTTCATTATTAGTCATTCTTTTCTTCTTACTCTTTTTCTTAGGCTTGTCACCATATATAAAGCCATGACCCTTCTTAGTCCATTCTGCAGGATATAATTTAAGATAATGAGTTAGTAAATCTCTACCTCTACCAGACTCTAATGCTGGCCAAATCTTATTCTTCATAGTTCCCCAGAATGTAGAGAATTGATATGCATTATATCTTTCAGCCATAACGTCATTAGGGTCTGAAAAATCTACATTCCCAAATAATATCTTATTAAGATCGTTGTTATCTATATCAATTATTTCACTAGCAATCATAAGGTGTTTTAATGTTCCTAATGTTGGCCCAGTAAATTCACCCATCAAACCAAATGTACCTTGATTAGGATTATCAAACTCAGTCAGGTCATCTACAACTCTTTTGATACGGTCAACACTTTCATTCTCTATAATATTTGTAAAATCAGTATTTGTAAGTACAGATGCAAGAGCAACACCTCCAGATACTATAGCATATCTCATTGCATATCCTATCTCTTCTGATTCAAGTCCTTGTTTAGCAAGTAAGGATTTATGAACACCTTTCATTGCATCATAATGAGTTTCAAATAAAGACATTGGATAGTGTAATAAGTGAAATGCTACCTCAGATAATCCACCTCCTACTCCTGCCATTTTTCTTGAGATAGTTCCAGCATCTATTTCATCTATTGTTCTCCATTCTCCACGGACAGCTTTAGCTTTAGCATGAGCTGCGTATTCATATGCCCAACTGTTTACCATTTTTAAAGCATAGTTTTTAGAGAATTGTAAAGCTTTATCTTGTTGATATCCATCATTAATTAGCTTAGAATACTTTTTATGAAATGCTGTTCTATACATCCATTTACGCTGATTATTCTCTGTTAGTCTATGGAAAAATAGAAGTTTATCCAGAGACCAGTTTTTAACCTTATCTCCAGCTTCTCTTAATTTTGAACCTTCAATCCTAATAGTTCCACTAACAGGATCAAATTGAATCTTGCCAGATTCAAAGTCTTTTCTTGTTATTAAACCTTCAGTATAAAGCTCTTTAGCAGCATCAGTAAATAAGAATCCAGCTTCAGTTTCTGCTTTTTGAATAGCAGTTCTAAATGCAGGATCATGCTCCATAGCTTTACGTGTAGCATTTAATGCACCAATACCTACTCTACTATAAAAATGTATAGCACTAGCAGCATTCTTTACAGCACCTGTTATATTCAATCCCATTGTTCTTGCTGTTTGTAAAGCATTTAAATTTGTTACAGCTTTATTAACCCAATCAGCACGACCACTAGTTCCTTGTGTGAAGACAGTAAATTCTTCATCAAGAAATCTTCTCATTCCTTTTTGAAACTTTGTATCTGATTTATGTAAATGTTTTAAAGCATCTAGATATTCTATTTGAGTCCTAGTCATTTTATTAAACTGAACTGCCTGATCTCCATACTCTTTTAATACCATTAATGGATCTTTTTCCCAATACTGTTTAATTAAAGGATTAGTTTTTCTAGCATGAGCAGGTATATTACTAGCATCTATTTTAGATATAATGTTGTCTACCATATCTCCAAATGCATAGTCTTTATTTTGAGAGTTAGATACCATAGCTTTAGATAACTTTTCTTTTATATCAATTAAGTTTTCAAATTGTACGTGAGGGAAATATCCACCTCTATCTATACCCTTTTCAATATCTTTGATAGCTTCATCAATATTATCTATCATTCTCTTTGCTTTTTTATTTGTCTTGCCAAGGTTTACATCTTGACTATTGACATACTTTAATGAGATAATTTTCTTTAAATCATTTAAACCAAGTATATAAGTTTTACCTAGATCATTTAAATTTTCCCTAGCTTTTTTTACAGCTTCATATACATGTGGATTATATTCTACTAACTGACCATCTTCATTTCTATATCCAGGCTTTTTAACTCTTTTAAATGTGTCTGTATCCATATGAACAAGCTCAGTAAACTGTCTAACAGTCTCTCCTTGTGGATCATTTTGTACAAAGTTTTCTATCTTAGCTATAAACTCTGCTTGAACATGCTCTGAAGGATCTGCCTCAGCCATCTCTCTACGTAAACGTCTTAATTCTATTATAGCTTTATCTCCACCAGCCTTTCTTCCTCCATGCATGCTGATATATGCATCAAGCATATGATCTGCAATATAAGAGTTTGCTGTTAATACTTTATTGATTTGAACACGTTCAAAGTCTAATACTTTATTTAAATTGAGATAGAATCTTCTAGCTGTAGGATCTTGTTTTGATATACCTTCAGGTACAATCCATGCAAAATTAGCAAAATTACCACCTAAAGCTTTGTCAAAAGCATCAATCTCTACTTTAATTCTTCTAAAATCAGCATCAGTTAATGGACTATCAGACTCATAAGGTTTTTCTAATCGTTGTTCTACTAACCATTTTAAATTCTTAGCAGATGATTCAGCTTGATAGCCTGTATCACTATCATTAAACCTATTCATAATATTCTTTTTAGTGATCCAATAATTATAGACATCATTCATTAGATCCATTCTTTTTTGCTTATCAGGTAAGCTAGGATTACATAACATTAACAATCTCTCCCTGTATTATCTGGTGCTATATTGAAATATTCATTCTTTTTAGGTCCTCTACGAACTGGAATCTTTCTTCCATCAGGGCCAGTAACAGTCTCTACTTTACTTCTATTCATACTTATTACACCCTTTAATTTATGAATTAAAATTGGTGAAGAAAAGAATGTATTTAGATGCTTTGCAAGAGTTCTATATGGATTAGCCATATCTCCTAAAGCTGAATAATCATAAGTATCAAGTTTAGCTCTTTCAATTCCACTTATATCAACCTCGGTTCCTTTACCATCAGCCTTAACATAACTTTCTATATCGCCAACTAAGTCTTTAACAAAGTTTGGATTACCATTATCTACTGCCCATTGTAAAATAGTTTTAAATAAATGCTGATTTGTTTTATATGCAGGGATTTGATTTCCATTAGCATCTTGATAATACTTACCAGGAGTTATCTGTGGTTGTAATATATATCTCAATAATACTGTCTCTGGATCTGAACCCTTTACACTTGGTAACCATGTTTCCATAAATTCATTTAACATTCTACCTTGTTGAGCATCTTGTAAAGCAAATATACCTTCACTAAGTACACGTTTAGATAATGCATTCTTAACTGTTTTGATATAGTCGCTGCTAATAGCTGCTCTAATTCTTCTAACATCATCTCTAAAGTCTGAAGCATTCTCTTTAATAAATATCTCTGGACTTGTATCATTACCATATGTAGCTTTAAATAAAGCCATAGCATATCTAGACTCATTACTGCTTTGATCTAGCATTTGTTTAGGCTTTCTATCAATGATATAAGAATACCCATCAAACATATCTATAGGTCTGTCTGTATTAGTCTTATAGCCTATAAATTCTAATTGTCCATAATTTATTCTACTACCATCTACACTATATCCTGCTAAACTATTTAATGGTAATGGAATATCTGGATCTGCATCAAGAACCTTTACATCACCTTTTAATCTATAAACAGCAACCTTTTGACCCTTTTGTAAATGCTTAAATTTAATTTGTCTCTTACGTTTACCAGTTAAATATTGAACATCATCAGCATGAATTACCATATCTTTAGCTAATTGTTGATCCATTATATCAACAGCTCTTTGTAGGTTGCCTAATCTTTCTTGAAGTCTTGATACTTTATTAGGATTAGCAAATCTTTCAGCTCTAAAGTATTCTATCTGACCCATTAAATTATCATGTTGCTTATGAATAAGACCTCTCAATACTCCATTACTTAAAGCTCTAGTGATACCTCTATTACCAATATCTGCACCAAAAGATTGTATACTTATAGATGATTTTGACATAACTTTAACAGGATCATCTCCAAAAGCTCTAGCTATTTCTACAAAACTTTCTAAATTCTTAACAAAGAAACCAGCTTGATCATAAGCTTCTCTATTATTTTTAGATATAGAAATACCTTCATAATTACTATCCCAAAAAGCACTATTATTAGTTAACTCTTTAATTAAATATCCTCCAATAGAGTAATCAAATCCAGAATTAGGATCGTTAGGAAGAACTTTAGTATGGTCAAATGAGAATATTTGTTTCATATTCTTACTGTTTCTACCTTTTATAATATCTCTATATAACTGATCTCTATTCTGAAGTCTTTTAAAATCATATGTATCACCATAGAATGTTTCCATATATTCACCTATTAACTTAGTCCTAGTTCCATCAGCATCACTCATACGGCCTATCTTACTAGCTAGCTTTCTAGATAAATATAGTGTAGGATTTGCAAAGAATCCTCTTAAATCATAATATGCATTACGTAATTCTGCAGGCTCAGGAGCTCTGCTTCCTCTCTCATCCCAAGTATCATTCTGAATCATATTAGCTTTCTTTAATGTTCTTAATATTTCATAGAACATTTCTTTTTGTAATCTCTTTGATCCAAATGCTGGATGATTATTACTATCAAAGAATCCTATATTTTGATTATGCTTATCAAATACTGGATCTCCAGTTGCTTCAGATATTTCTGAGAATCCAAAGTATAAAAAGTCTTTAAGCTTGTCTGCATTTGCTACAGCTTCATGAATACCACCATGAATATCTAATGAGTTTTGAACTGTATCATAAAACTTATCTAAAGCTTTCCAAGAATCATCTTGCATATTATTTACTTCTAATAAATTCTTTAGTAATGTTTTATCATTCATCTTAAAGCCAAGTCTATTTAACCAAGATATAGCATTTCTAGCACCTATAACTTGACCCATCATTTGCTTTGCTTTATTAAGTTTCATAGCATAGTTATGGAAACCTACATCTACTGCTGATTCTCCAGCTTTACCATTCTCTCCAACTCCAAAGATATTAATATAATCTTTATTTAAAACATGCTCTCTATCAAACATTAAGAAATCATTCTTCATACCATTCTCATTAGCAAATTTCTTCATTAAGCTCCATGGCATTCTTGTATGTGTAAATAAATGATCTCCATCATTATCTCTTTGCATAACGGTTCTTAAGTCATGAACATTTACTTCTGTAAGACCTTGCATATTATCCATAATCTTTTCTACACGAAAGATAACTTTATCATGTCCAATCACTGGAACAGCGTGAGATAATACTCCAAACTCCATTTTCAAATTTGAATCAAACTCTTTAATAGATTTTAAATTATAAGTCTTTCCATTCTTAACAACAACATCTCCATGTAATAAAGCATGAAGATCTCCATAGTTTAATCCAGCTTCTAATACTCTTTCTTTTATAGCATCTAATTGAGCTTCTACTTTAGACCTTGTGGCATCAGATAACCTATTCTTACCTTTTGAAAGATCTGTGTATATATTGTTACCAATATTATCAACACCTTTATATTGTATAGTTTCTGATTCTCCAGATATTTCATCAGATCTAGCTACTTCATTGTAAAATTTAGAATGATATTTATATTTACCATTTTCAATAGTTACCATAATATCAACACCATTTTCATCTCTGAATATGAATGTTTCTCCTTCAAGATTTGATGACTGATCTCCTATTGCATCTCCAAGCTGCCTTCTAGATGTATTGGTATTTAATCCAATTCCTCCAAAATTAACAGCTACTCTGCTAAACTTATCTCCAGTTACAACTACACTCTGTCCTGGTATTCCGTGATCCTGTAAAAATGTTGTATGTAAGTCTGCATATATAGGAACAGATAAGTCACCATTAATATTAGGTACTATAAAATTATCTTCACCACCTTGTTGATTTGGAACCTTAGATAGATGCTTATAGTTAGAGCTTCTTAATAGCCTTCTAAGAGCCTTTTGTACATAAGGAGCGTTTGGCATTGATCCATATGAAAATAGTAGCTTAGTAAGCCCTATATCTCCCTTATCTAAAGGATTGCCTGATGCTTCACCAGTCTCATAAAGCCAATTAGCTAACTTAGCACCATCTTTATGTACAGAGTTCCACTCAACAGCTATACTTTTTAATTTGTTTTCAAATCCCATCCATACTATAGCATCTTTTATTGATGCTCCTGATTGAAAATCAAACACAGAAGGAGATATAGCTACACCACTTTCATTCTTTGATGTAAAAGATACACCTATACTTTCAATAGGTATCTTCATTTTATTCCTACTTGTTGAATTATTTAAAGAAGATTGCCAAGCAGTTCCAGCACCAGATAAGTCTTGAGCTTCTATTGGATTGCCTGTATCTAAAGATTCACCACTAAAGTTTTTAGCAGAGCTATCTCCTAGTATTATATCAACATCTTTAGGCATATACTTTGCTACTTCAGGATGATATATTAAAAATCCTTTACCTAATAATTGATTATCTCCAACTGAAAATATAATAGTCTTAGCTCCATTAGGACCTTGAGAAAAGTCTACATCAAGCATACCTTTCTGAGCCATAACAAGTTTCATTAATCTTTCTGATGCAAATTTACCACCATCTAATAGAGAGCTAAGTAGACTTGGATTCTCACCAAGATTCTTTTGTTGAGCTATAGCTAGTTCTTTTAACATACCACTAGCTTGATTTCCTACTATTTGCAATTGACCAAGCTCCATAGTTTCTATGTTTAAAGGATGTCCTCTACCATCACTACCTTCAGAGGCTCCATCATCTAGTATTTGAGCAACATAACCATCTTTAGCTAAGTAAGATTTAGCAATATCTCTAACTTCATTATTAGGATGATGCATTGAAGCCCATCTCATAGCTCCTTTACTAACAGGTTGAGTTGTTCCACCATCTGATAGAAATCCACGCTTATACATATTAGCTTGAATCTTAGCAAGAGCACTAGGCCTAGACTGTCCTGAATATTCATTTATCATTTTAACTAAAGCATCTTGTCTACCCATCTCACTTATATAAGGTAGCATCATTTTTAATTGAACTGTAGCACGGTCTGTATTAGGAGCAGTAAGAAGATCTTCAAACATATGTTTAAATGTATCTTTACTTTTACCACTTAAACTATTTAATATTTTATCATACGTACTTGCAAAGTCATCATTTAAAATCTTTAAATTTTTCTTACTTGCAATAAACATTAACTTGTCTTGAGGAGATAGTCTTACATAGAAAACATATTCAGTAGGATTCTCCAACATCTTTCTAATATCTTTTTCTTTAAGCCCAGGATCAATAGATTTAAATCCATCAAGAATCTCTCTAGTAATCTTATCTGTACGTATAGCTTCATTTAGAAATACTTGTATCTGATCAGCATTATAGTTGTCTATACTAGCATTCCTTAATTTTCCATCTCCAAACCCAACATCAGCAGCTATAGTATCATCTAAATAGTGAACCTTATAGCCTTTATCTACCATGTATTGAGTATTTGGATGCTTAATGCTTGGAGAATTGTTATTAAATTCTATAATACCTCTGCTTTTTCCATCTTCAGTAATACCAAGAATCTTTACTTTATTAATAGGAAGTGAATTTTCTATATTAGTTATTAATTCAATAGCATCTTTTTCCTTAAACTGTCTCCATTCACTAGCTTTTTCTTTATTTGACTTACCTTCTTGTCCGTATATAGCAGGCCTTACATGGTCTATTAAAGCTCTATAAGGATTGCTTACTAGCTCATTCTTAAATCTCTCATTAATAGTTCCATCATTTTCTACTAATCCATATTCAGATAGTATTTCATTAACAGATCTATGATGCTCATGAGTTTTCCAGCCAGCTTCTAAAGCTTCAGCCATCTTTACACCATCTGCATTAAGAGGATGATGCTCATTCTTTATAATTATTTCACGATTTATTCTTTCATTAACACTTTCTAATAATTGAACTGCATCTTGGAAGAATCCTTTTTCATTTACTTCAGTTATTAATTCTGATAAAACTTTAACACTATCACCTTTTTTACCTTGATACTTTTCAAACCATTGTCTAGACATATCTTCAATTATTTTAGATACATCAGACTTACTTAATCCAAGTCCTGCTTTTCCAGCAGATGCTATATTCTCAAGCCTAACTACTAATGTTGAAAGCTCATTAATAGCATCAACTTCAGCACTAAATATTCTATTTAATTTAAGCTGTAAAGGCTCTGTTAAGTTTGAATGTATGCCATATGTATCTCCCATTAATTTTTCATCATTAGTGAGATTCTCAAGCCTTTTAGGAGTAATGTTGAATCGCTTAGTTTTGCTATCTATTGCATCTGTAATATTATGCAACATCATAATAGCCTCTCCTATATCATTTTTTACATTATCAGAAGAAGCTACAGTTTCTAACTCTTTTAATCTTTGTTTTAATTTTTGTATCTCAGCTATAGGATCGTCAACAGGTCTTTTATTGCTATTTGGATCCAATGTATCAAGAAGATTTGTTATATCATTATGTATTTCATGTATTCTTTTTCTACTCCCTGATGATACAGCTGCAATCTCTCCTAATACTGCTTGAGTATTTACTAAAAGATCTGAATACATTTCATTACCAAGCATTTTAGCAGCTTTAAGATACTGATCAATATCTACAACATCCATTTGACGTTTACCTGATTCTGTCCACATGTAGTTCATTTCAGTAACAGCATCTTCTCCTAATACTTTTTTAATAGTCTTTAAAGCTGTCTCATACTTAGCCATATTTTTAGGAGATAATCCTCTATGTTTTAGTTCAGCCATAAATGCATCTAAACTTGGCATAGCAATCTTACCCTCTGGATTAGGAGTTGCAAGATTATGATCTGCTAAAAACTTAACAAGATTAACAGCTCTAGAATCAAATCCTTTACCTCTAAATATTCTTTCTATATAAAGCTGCTTTGTATGACCAGACCAGTTCTGTTTCCACATAGTAGGTAGACTTCTATGAACACTTTTCCACATCTCTTTAGCAATAGAGATACCTTCTGCACTAATAGTTCCTTTAGGATTCTTATTTGTAGTACCTACAACAGCTTTTCTAAGATCAAATAATTCTCTTAAATCATTTAAGTTTAATATTATATCGTCATTTGCTTGTATCTCTTTATCAGTTAAATCATCACCTTTAACAAGCTCTTTTATCATAGTTTTATAAACATCTATAGACTCAGCATATCTTCCATCTATCATAAATAATTGATCTAAAGTTGTGGTTAGATTAATATCTTTAGAAGGATCACCTGCAGGAAACTTACCTTGAACTATATTATATACTCTCTCTGCAGCTTCAACATTTTTAGCTTGCTTAAAGAACTCCCACATTGGATTATCTGAAACTGGATCTCTATAAATATTCTTATCATCATACTCTCTGCCAAGTACCTCCATAGCATCATCAACAATTCTACGAGTCTCTAAATTAAACTCAGCTTCAGTCAATCCTGATTTCTTAACAATCTTTTCATAGTTTACTCTCTCATCTAGGTTGTCTAAATTATCAAGTATAGTTGCTTCATTGATACTTTCTAAAGATTCAAGTATTCTATTAAAAGTATTAGCATCATCAAGAGACTTTTCAGTATTGCTTACTATTCTTCTTCCAGTAATTTTCCCATCTTCACCTATAGCTACATTATATCCTAATCTTTTACCAAGCTCTCCTAATAAGTTCTTATAAAGATCTATTCCACGCTTAGCAGGCTCCATTGTAAGTCTTACTAATGTACCTTCAAAGCCAAGATTTTTAATACTATTTCCATCTGCAAACTGAATATTACCTAATCTTTCAGAAATAAGATTTAAAGTAGTAGCATCTAAGTTTTCAGCTTTAAGAGGGCTGAAATTAGGATCAGCTTGTTTTTTAATAACATTATATACATTGATCATATCAGCTGCTAATGCATGTTTATTATTTCTAAAATCCTTTCCTGTCGTAGTATCTACTGCATCTTGTAAAGCTGTATCTATAATATTAGTTAATTCAACTCCAACTTCATGAGTACCAAGAGCTAGTCCCATTCCTTCATATGGATTTCTACCATCATGGAATCTTAAAACATCTTGTACATTTTTAGTATCCACACCTAGTACTTGTAAAGCTTCATGGTATGGAGTAAAGTCTGCCATATAATTACGTGCATCAGTATGTCCCCATGCACCTCTACTTCTTGTCATTGTTGCTGCCATAAATAAATGAGAAGCAAGTTCTGAACTTTCCATAGAGCCCCATGCATCCTTATTAAATATCCAAGGATTCATAGTAACAAGTCCAACTGTCATTCTTGGTATTGAACCTATTGTATCTTCAATATATTTAGGTCCAACTTTTTTCATAATTTCTTTTTGAACAGTTCTATTCATTTTATTAAGTAATGTATAGACATCGTCCATCTTCATATTAGGTATTGCTTCTTCTATCTTTTCAGCACTAGTATATGTTTTACCACCAGCTTTCCAATGAGTATCTCCTAATTTACTACGACTCCATAGATCTTTTTTAGATCCTCTAACCATAACTTTAAGAAGATTTTTAACTACATCATCACCATGCTCTTCTGCAATCGCATTATAATTAGTCTTTTTAAATTGATTAAAATAAGCTTTAAATCCTTGTCTCATTTGTATATTACCACTAGCTCCCATTCCAGCAACATTTGGAATCTTTCTTACTAGTGGGAAACCTAGAGCCATTAAAGCTGCATGACTTAAATTATCAGAAACATCAAACTCTTCTCCATTTGCTAAAGATCTTATCTTACCATAAATCAAGCTATGAGTACCCATCATCATTAAGTCTTGACTAGCCATACCTAAATATTTAGCAATAAAATTATTAGCAGTATCAGGAAACTTACCTTTAAGTCCACGAGTTACCCATTCTGCTACATCATTAACATACTCTCCATTCTTTAAGCTTTGAACATAATCTTCAGCTATTTTAGCAGCATCATCAGGAGCAAAATTCTTTAACCCTGAAGCCTTAGCTGCTTTTAGAATAGAATTTGTTGCACTTAATCTTAGATTGTTAGAGGCATCTAAAGCTGCTTTACCTGTTGCCTGTAAGTCTTGAATCCATTTAACACCTAGATCATCTTTACCTTTATGGCTTAATCCTTTTACTATGTCATCACTGAAGTTAACACCTTTTTCTTGTGCTTTTAATACAGCTTTACTTTGTTTCGCAGTAAGATTTGCAACAGCAGTCTCTGATGCTTCTTTAGCAGCTTTGCCTACAAATTTATTACCAGCTTTAGCAATAGCTTGAGAACCCTTACCTAGTAATGAAAATGGTCCAAGTGGAGTAAAGAATGATACACCTTCTCCCATTATCCACCCAGCTTTCTCAGCACCACTCATTTCTTGCCAAGAGTCTTGTCCAGTAACTCCAGCTAAATCAGTAAGCCCCCAAGTCATTCCTGATCCAAAACCTTCACCAGCACTCCATAGGAAATCTCCTACAGATCCCCAAGCTGAAGGATCGTCTTGCATTGGTGCAGTTGCTGCAGTTAACTCTGGGAATAATGAAGTAGTTCCAGTAGGCTTAGGTTGGTTCGTAGTAGGCTGTACTATATTATAGTAATCTTTAGGTAGTGGCATTTAATATCTCCTTTAGTCCTCTTCTATCATATCTAAAATTGTCATTAAGTCTTGGTAATCCTCTCCTCTTCCAGTTTGTAAAACTGATTCCAACTTACTTATTTGAGCTTCTTTACCAGCTTTATGTGCCTGTATAAGTGCTTTTTCATAAATCTCTTTACCAAAATTCTTTTCCATTAATCCTGGATGGGTTTCAGATCCAAGTATTTGAGCTTCTGTAGCAGACTTCCAGTAGAAATCTGGCCCCCACCAATCAGCCTCTTCAACAAGTCCTTGATAAATATCTTGGAACTCTTGCCTAAAAGCATCATAATAATTAGAGTTAGTAGGTTGATTCGCACCCATACCTCCGTATATATTTTTTGCAGCTGTTTGGTCTGGATTAACAGCAAGTCTCATAGCATTCTCTTCTGTATAAGGTGTAAGTGCCCATGTTTCAGATTGTAATGCTTCTAACGTTGCAGGATCTTCTATTCTATCTAGTGCATCATAAATTAAGCCTGCACTTAAATTGCCTGAATCATCTTGGTAAGGCCCAAGATCTAAATCTCTAGCAGTAATAACATCTGTTTCAGTACCAGAACCACCTGCAAAGCCTTTATATTCCATATATCCAGGTCCTAAATCTTTATCTGTATTCAACTCCATTGCTGCAAAATAAGGATCATTTTTAGCTAATTCTGCAGGATCTAGGTTCTGTGTGTAAGTATCATACATTCTAAATAAAGTTGCTTCATCAGTAATTCCTTCAATAGAGTCTATAAATGTATTCAGATTATTAGTTTCAGGTTTGTCATTTATACCTGCTAACTCATTATCTAAATTCCTAATCTGATTCCAATCTCTTTGTAAATTTCCATAGTATAAATTTAAGGAAGGATTTGTACTTAATTCATCTAATACTAATTTTCTTTCAGCTTCAGGAAGCCTATATATATTAGACATAAAGTCATTATAATCTCCTTGAATAACCATTTTCTGCAAAGCACTAATAACATTTTCATCTGGAGTAACTGTTCTTCCACCAACCTCATAAGACAATCTTTCTGCTATAGCTTTTATATCTTCATTCTTTTCCGAGTCTGCTGTTAATTGAGTTTGTAATATTGCATAACTACCAGTAGCTCCTGCATCAGCAGATTTTTTCATATGTTCTGTAATTCTTAAGGATTGTGCATATCTTTCACTTGGTGATTGTGAATAAAATAATTCATCTGCACCAGCAGTATGAGCCCATCCTCTACCACCTTCCTCAATAGCTAATAAAGCATTCTTTTTAAACTCTTCATATTCATGTTCTTGTAAAACAGTATTTACACCAGCCCAATCTTGAGAAGTAGATTTCAATACAGATTGTTGCTCTTGTATATGGTCTAATCCATCTTTTAATTCTTGATGATAAGAGCTCATTTTATCTAGATTATCTTTTACCAAGCTAACATCTATATTATTTTGATCGTCTATAAAGCTAACTAAATCTAAACCGCCTTGACTTACATCACCAGGACTTAAGCTTGCATACTTACCATAAAGCTTTTCACTCTCTCTAATTTGATCCTGCTTATTATAGTATTCTTTTAATAATATACCTTCAGCTCTAGCAGCTTTAGCCTCCTCTCTTTCAAATGCTCTTTCTTCTTGAGCATATTGCATCTGCTTATATTGCAAAAGCAAAGATGGTAATTGGTCTAAAAATGCCCCTAAAGGACTCTGCTCTACTATCATTTGTGCCATTATATCTCCTTAATTTCATTTCGCAGCTTCAACTGCTAATATCTCGTCATGAAGTTCATCCATTTGTCGATCTTTCTCAGTATATAAACCTTTTCTAAGACCTAGGTCAGTAGATAGCTGATCTAATGCTAAACTTTCCCCAGCCCTCTGCATACCTAATGCAGTATCTGCCTGAATATTTGCTAAATTCTTTTGTATACCACTAATACCTGTCTCATAATCACTTAAGATTCTATTTTTCTGCAGATTCATTTGTGAAGATAAAGTTCCACTAAATTCCATACCTGTTTGAGCCATAGTTTGATTAGCTTGAGTGCTAGCATCTAAAAACTGCCGTCCTGCTGATGTTCCTAATTGTGTCATCTGATCCATACTTGTACCCCTAGCTCTTGATTGAGCTATACTTAAATCCTGTGTAGTATCTGCAAATGTCTGTTGTGATCTTTGATTAGCTAAATCTGCTTCTTCTTCAATAAAACCAAGTTTTTTAGAGTCAAATGCTGTTATATAGTCCTCATAACCACCAATATTTACATCAAATTCTTCTTTTGCATATTCTGTAATAGCATCAATCCCCCCTTCAGATAATGCATCATAATCATAGCCTTCATATTTTTGTTTACGGGTATAATCAACTATAGCTTGTCTATTTGCAAGTAAATTATCATAAGCAGTCATATGACTGCCAAGACTAGTACTATCCCAATCCGTTGTATCAACTTCTGACATAGAAGTTATAGCAGCATCTACTTCTTCTAATCGTTCACTCTGATCTCCCCATGGATTGCCATCTACATCTACAGCACTATATGCTGGCCAATCATATACTCCCTCTCCATCCATACCCTCGCCAGCAGCGGTACTTCCATGCGACTTTAGCTTAGGTGGATCTTCTTCATAATCCATATGCCAATGCCTTTCATAATCTTCCTCTCCAAAGCCATGATATTCAGGCATACTTGTTATAGGATTTAATGTTCCTGCTCCATTCCTTTTAACCATATCCTCTGCTGCACGACCATTAACATCTATCATATATGCTTCAAAAGCTGTTACATGAGAATCTTGTCCAGCAACAGTTCGAACTTTTGTATCACCATTACGACCAAATATAGCTCTTTTATCTTCATCATACTTACGAGTGTTTACTATATGTACTGCTTTATTCATAATTATTTTCTCCAAATAGGCTATCTACTTACTTTATATTAGTATTGTTTAATTTATTTTGATATATAGTTGAAGCATCTGTTCCTACATCAGGAGTATTTGGATATACTAACTCTCCAGTTGCTGGATCATATGTCTGAAGTATTTCTCCAGTCTCTGGATTAAATCTAGGCCCAGTTGGAGCAACACTAGGTTTTCCACCAGTACTAAAATCACCTTGCCATATTGTTTTAGTACCATCATAATTTGTTTCTCCTTGCCAAATTCCAGTATTAGGCTGTTCCCAAAGCTTTACCCTTCCAGAATCATATTCTAACTGTCTAGAGGCACGTATATGCTGCTCCCACTCATCAGTAGTCCAATGAGTAGGATCTGGAGTGCCTACAGTAAAATCAGGACCTTCTTCTATAAGTTCAAGAGAATCTAATATATCAGAAGCTTCAGAAGTAGACTTAGTACGTTTTATACTTGGAATGTTAGAAACTATATCATATTCTCCACTCATAATACTATCAATATCTTCTACACTATAGCCTTTATCCCATAGATCTATTTCCATATCGCCCCATTCACCAGTAGAGCTAACATCAAGTCCAAAATTCTTTGGATTAGCTGCCATAACCCTATCTTTATATTCTTTCGGGGTTATTAACCATTCGCCAGTATTTGGATCTTTTAATTGGTTCCAATCATCTAGTCTAAATTCTTTAAAACGTGGATCCATAGTTGCAAGATCCCCTTTTATATTTCCAACAATTGGATCAACTGCCTGCTCCAGCCTATAGCCAGCAGTACCAACTACAGCTTCTCCATAGTCTAAAGCATCACTTATTTTACTACTTGCAATATCAGCTCCCTGCTCTATTCTAAGACCAGCAGTACCAACTACAGCTTTTCCATAATTCAATACTTCCCCACCCTTCTTCCAAGCCTTAGAGGCAGTACTATTTGCAAAATCTAAACCTCCATAACTAGCCTTAGCTTTAGCTGCAGCTTCAGCACCTCCAGAAGCCTTAGCAGCAGCAACATCTTTACCTATTTTTGCAGATTGCATTATACCAGTAGTAATTCCAGATTGTAAAGCTGCAGTTATATTAGCTTCACCAAGAGGTCCTAATTTATCTCTAAGGTCTTCCCTTTCACCTTTATGGAACTTTCCTCCAGAGATTCTTGCCTGATTAGAACCAATAGCTCCACCTAAAAACGTTCCACCTGCAGCCATCATACCAGCTACTAGCGGGCCTGCTGTACCTCCAGTAAGAACAGTAGCAGCCAATCCTCCAATAGTTCTTCCTATGCTACCCCATAAAGACTTTTTAGCAGCCTGTTTCTGTATTTTTCTATATTCTCTATTTGAATCTATTGCTAACTTTGCCTGAGCTATACTTGCCATAAATATCCCCTTTATGCTTTATCCAATACTTTTTTATATAATACATTATTATGCCTAACATATTCAACAAGACCTTCAGATGTAAATCTTAATTGAGGAACTCCTTCAAATAACTCTTCTACTGATGGAACTCCATTTTTGACTGAAAGCCTATTCTGCTTTGCATGTAATGATACTCTTTGTTCTCTATTCATTATTTTATATTCTTTACTCTATATATTATTGTTATATCATTAATTTCAAAATCTGATGCTATAGGATTGCTACCATCTCCACTAATCTTTAATTGAAAACTATTTACATTATTTATAGGAGAGCTTGGTTTTAATTCAGCCTTTAACCAATCAGTGGTCTGTGCATCATATGCAATACACTTTGCATCAGTTCCAGATCCAGTACTTGATCCATCAGTTCCACTTGCAATACTATTAAATGTTAATGCTGGATCAAGACCATTAACACCATAATGAACTTGGACATTACGAGCATCTCCTTTAAATGTAAGATAAACTTTATAAATCTTCTTTCTTGCAGAAGCATCTCCAAAATCAAAATCTTTAGTTGTTATAACAATATTTGCACTACTATCTGGACTATGGTCCCACTTATAAACAGTATTATCACTTTCAACAAAATGACATAAGTCTCCATTCCAATCGTTAACAAAATTAGACTTATCTCCTCCATCAAAAGTTGCTGCAGAACCTTTAGTCCATGATCTTGTAACAACATCATAAAACATTGATGAACCATCACCATCATTGCCATCACCATTATTTACAAGGATAAGTTGACTTTCTTTAGGCTCATATCCAACAAGTAAATTATCATCATAAAAAGTATCCCATGCAGTTTTACTTACTACCCTAATACCATCTTTAATTAAAAGGTCTCTAACTTTTTGACCATCATACATATAGCATCCAGTTCTACTTGCCCAAGCAATACCATATTGAAATGTAGATACATTTGCAGAATGATAAACACCTTTATTTTTATGAATCTCTTCTACAAATTCAACAGATTGAGATATATTAATTATTGCTAAACTTTTTTCTTTAAATTGAAATAATCTATCACCAAATCCTGCTAAAGCAGTTATACTATCTCCATCATCAGCATCAACTAGAAGTCTACTACCTTCAGATGTAAATGAATCATACTTTCCTACATCCGATTTAATAATAGAATCTGGGAAAGATTTAGAATTAGTACCATCATTATAACTAACATTTCCATAATAAGCTCTGTTATTCAATACAACAGCACTTCTACAGCTCCCTCGCTCACCTGCAGGCCATCCAACTCTATCATTAGCACTAGTTCTACCTGTATTCTGCTCATATGTTATAGCAGTATTCATTGATTTAATTCGTCCAGTTTCAGCCGTAACTGCATCATTGGTTTGTGCAGTGTCAAAAGCTGAACCCCAAATAGTCCATGTATCACGACCTAAAGGTCTAATCCCTTTCTCTATATCTACCTCTGCCTGTAAATACCAAGGGCCAGTACTAGTTCCATCAGTTCTTCTAAAATAAATATTCCACCCAGCTACCCTAGATGGTATATCTGAAAGAGCTGTAGCTCCAGTTTGATGGGTTTTAGCAGTAAAGCTAAGTGTAGCTTCAGCCATGCCACTACTTACAATATTAGTAAAACCTGATTCACATAGCTGAGGAGCTGTTAATGTATCGCTAATATATAGTTCTGATTCCTGCTTTTCATCATCATACAAGGTAGACACAGCACATTCTATACTTGGAAGGTCTGCATCAAACCATGTCCCTTTAGATAAATTATACAGATGTACTGCTACGTTAGAATCATCAGTTAGAGCATAATTTACTGTAATATATTCAGGATCAGTTGAGCTAGATACTTCAAGCACCTCCATTGCACTAGCATTATTATTAGATTGAGCACTATCATTAAGACATATCCAATCCCCTACACTGCAAAAATGTTCTACATTTATAGCTGTAGCTTGATCTGTAGAAGTAGTACTAAATGTTATTCTATCATTTGAAGCTGTAATATCAACTTCAGCCTTTATACCGCTTTTGCTTGAAGTCAATACAGATCCATCATTGTCCATTCTTTGAGTTGTGCCAGCCACTGCCTTAGAGGTGAAGAGTACAGTTATAGGATTACTAGAGTCTACATCTGCTGCATCACCAGAGGCTGCCAAGCCTGCATCAAATCCTTTTACAGCTAAAGGAGGTATAGCTGCTTCAGCTGTGATCCAAGAATTACCAAGTATCATAGGATATGAACCACTTTCCATTAGGCCTATTGCACTACCTGTAGAATCATAGCTCCAAAATCTTCTTCGGTATATATTTCCATACCACATTGATTTGTTATTAGTATGAACTTTAGCACTAAATACACGTAAAGCTCCTGCTGCATAAATATATTGTGCTTCAATATTTTGTGAAACACCAGTATCTTTCCTTACATCTATGACTCCAGCTCCTGCGGAAGATTCATTATCATCCCATGCATCAGAAGTAGTACTATACATATATATATTATTATCATCGTTATCTGCAATAACAAAATAATTAGTAGCAGCTGAATTTGCACTCACTCCATGTATTTCAGCCTCATCAAAATCACTACTAAATACAAAAAAACCATATGCATCATAAACATTCCCAGTAAATCCACTAGCAGAATTTGCTGGAGCTTCTCCATGTGCAGCATTTCCTCCAAGCATAACTATTCTTCCTAACTTATTAACAGCAACATCAATAAGTTCAGCAAATTCATTATCATTAATATCTCTAGGATCTGAATTATTATTCAAACCTCCATGGAAATTAATTAATTTTAAAGCTTGTTTAGGCATTACATTTCCTCAATTTATCAGGAGAGGAGTACACTACAGTAAGCGAACCATCTGAACATACGTGCCGAGAGAACCAAGGAGGAGCTGTGTAATTCCTCTCCCAATTATAATTTAGTTTAACCTTTAAGGATCGCATTCTTTAATACTTCCTCTACAGATGAATATAATGCATCTAGCATTTTACCTTCTGTTTTCTCACTTATAAATGGAATATCAATATTCTCATTAAGTGATGCAATAACATTTGCTTTCATTTCTTCATTAAATAAATATTCAATGATAGCTTGTTTTATAGCTTCATTCATTTCTTCTTTTTCTCCTTTATCTCTTTTTTACATTTATTACATACTACAAAATCTCTAGGTTCATGAGCTATTTTATCTAATCTCTTTAATTCTTTTTTAAGAGTAAAGACATCTATTTCCATCTCATCAATTCTTTTATCAGCATCATTAGGGTTCTCAACATAGTCTAAAATCTTATCTAGTTTGAACTGTTTTGCTACTAATTTTACTACTGCATTTAAAATTGCTGCTTGAATCATCTATTTTCCCTTTCCAATCAACCTCTCTAATATACCAACAAGAGAGCTATAACTTGCTCTTATTTCTTTTACATCTATAGTATGTTTTTTAAGGGCGTTAATAAGCCCAATAACGATACCTTCCAGTCTACCAAAGGATTCACGCATCTCCCTTTGTAATTCGTTCTGTATGAACTGATTTTGCTTCCATATGAAGTATCCAAATGCCATACACATTGCTACGGGAACACCCACTCTTTCTATTATTTCTACAAATGTATCCATTATCCTTCAATCAATTCACCCCATAAAGAAGTTTTGCCATTTATTATTTGTATTATGTGAACTGTAAACAGTCCACCTCTATAGTAATCAACTATAGCAAATGCGTGTGCCCAGTTGATACTCCTGTTATCTAACCAATCATTAGCTTTTGGACTCATGTCTTTAAGACATCCTATACTCCAAGCAGCTTTTGGTCCATCCATATGAGTTGCAGTCATATGTTGTAAATCGTGCCAATGCCCATACATTATATTACATCCTAGCTTTCTAAGATGATTTGATGTGTGATACTGACCACCATATTGGTGACCGTGGTAAAAGTAAAGCTTCCCTAACTTAAGGTGCTTACCAAAAGAGTGATACTTATATCCTCTTTCTTTTAACTTCATTGCATTGGCAAATTTAAATTGTGGTAAATATGGATAAGCCTCTACACACATATTTAACCAGTTATCATGATTGCCTTCAGTAAAGTGCTTCTCTTTACATCCTGCCTTGTCAAGAGATTCATCTATTTGATCCATCCCTTTATTGACATCATCTACATCTTTTATAAAATCATCAACCAAATATTCCAATGGGGGTTTTTGTTTTCTTTTAAATCTCCACGCACTAAACGCATGAAACTCTCCTACATCTCCCAGATCTACATAAGCATCTGGTTTTACTATCTCAATAGCTTTCTTTAAACAATTTATTGCCTTTTGGTCATGTAATGGAAAATGCTTATCTGGCGTTACTATTACTCTCTTGACCACTCCTTTATCAGCTCTCGGCATATCGTTCTCCTTTTTAGGTTCTCAGTTCCTTTCTGATCTTTATTACGAGGTAGATCAATGTAGCTATCCCTACGAGTAAGCTAACAACCTCTGGTAACCATCCACTAATAGATAGCCACCATCCTCCCATTCCAATTCCACTTGTTTTTAAAGTATCTATAGCATCTATCATATCGTATGACTCAAATCTGCCATAAAGAAAAAGGTAAGCCAAAATTCTGCAGTACTACTTGTAACATCTGTATCTGAACTTATAGAAAAATCCATCCACTGACCTGCCCTAATTTGATTACTTCCTCCTGTAGCACTATATCCAAGTCCCAATGTTCCTGTAAAGTCAAATATAGCATTTGTATCAGCAGCACCACCAGTAGTTGTTTTAAAATTTCCACCATTTATATTATGATGAGTGTGAGTAGTTCCTGAATCTATTGCCCACATAGCGATAGTCCAATTACCTCCTGATATATCTTGGCTACATCTCAATGCAACTTTCTGCAACTTTAAGTCAAAAGGCGCTATCATACCTGCAGGCTCCTGCCCTAATGTGGTTTGTTCAAAATATCCTTTTAATGGAATATAATGCTGAGTCGTGCCTAAATCATCTTGAAATTGAGAATATAGCACAAAGGGCATTCTTAAAGCTCTAGTTACATTAGTTGCCATTAGTAATAAATCACTATATTTATATCGTCACCACTAACTGTAGACATTGCATACAATCTGCTTGTATCTTCGATATCAATACTATATACATCTCCTGGATATAGACCTATCCCTGTAGTAGCTGAAACTCCAGATGCACCTATATATACTATACCTGTATTAGCTATAGTAGCCATAATATCTACATGTCTACATGAAGCTGCAGGCAGAGCAGTAGCTGTCCCTGTAACATTCATACTACCATGAGCAACAGTAGGATAACTTACATTAATATCAAGCTTATTATTAGTAACACTGACCTCATTTCCAAGATTATCAGATAACTTAACTTTTGGATGAGGCATTAGAAGCTCTCCGTTACAGCACTATTACCAGGATTGTAATAAGATTCCTTTTCTTCAAGTATTAATGCACTAGTTTGACCCTCTATAACTCTTGTCTTTGCATCGCTTTTAGGCTCTGAAGCTAATTCACTTACTTCACCAGCTAACATTTTGCTATACAGTTGATCTAAATGCTTTATTAAAGAATGAGTAAATTTCATTCCAGTAATATCATTTTTCTGCTGTCTATTCGCAACATCTCCTAACTCAGGCGTTTTTGTCGCTGGAGTTCCCATTGGATGTTGCGGGGCTTCTGCGTTGCTACTAGTTATATCAAGTCCCTGATATAGCTGATCAAACAAAGACCTCATTTAAGGTTTCTTTTTTTCTTTACCTGGTCCTACTGGTGTGGCTTGACCTGGCTTGCTTGGCTTGCTTGGCTTAGATAGATATTTCTTACTAGCATATACTTTAGGAGCAGGTTTAGACATCCTTTTTCCTTTAATCATAGCACCTAGACCTTTTAAGCCTACAACTCTACTTTTACTACTACTTCCACTACCTTTATCATTTTGTGTACTTTCGTCTCTATCAGACATAGTATCTCCTTTTTTGTTATTTTATTTTATCCAGGATTATCGCCACCAGATCCCCCACCAGGAGGGAGTCCACCAGTCCTCAATGGAGGCTTTCTATGGCCTTTATGAGACTTTTTGCGTTCTTCCTTGTCTAGTAATCTTTTTAATCCTAGACCAGTTTTACTTTTATCATTGCCAGTAGTTAAATTATCTCTATCTGACATAATTATCTCCCTATATAAGCTATAATAAATTCTGTCGTTTGTCCTACAGTAACTTTATCAAAAGCTCCATATACAATATCTCCATCTGCAAGAGTTAATTCATTTCCTGATGGATATTCTCCATCATCAGTTAAATTATCGCCAGCACTATAAGATTGAGCTTTAAGCCCAGCAGAACCATCTACAGCTTTTAAAGCTACCCAGTATGTACATCCTTTGCTTGCAGCTGTTACTTCAGCTGTACCTTTCAATACATGAAAACCATTTTGTCCTAAGAATAGATTACCAGCTTCTTCACCAGTCCATTCTCTTACACCTCTATGAGCCATTTTTGCCCCCTTTTATTATTTTTATACTACTAGTGCCTGAACTAGGCTCTTCTAGTGAAATTTTATCAAACTTGCCATGAATTAAATCTCCAGGAGTAATCTCTATATAAAGTAAAGTAGTGCCATGAGTATAACTACCTTTAGAAAAATCATCTCCTACTACAGATTGTGCCTGTATAGCTACAGGGCTTGATGAAACATTTTTAATTGCTATAGCATAAAGCCCATCACTCGATCCTGCAGAAGTCCATTCCACCTCATCAGTTGGAGCTCCATCATTAGTTATAGAAAGAATTTCATTTCCAGCTCCTGAAAGAGATAGATTACTACCTGTATCACCATGATAAGAATAAGTACCTTTTGACATTATCTCATCCCCTTAAAGCCCTGTATAATATGAGGGCCACTTTTAATTGCTGAGTTTCCTTTTTCAAGCTGTCTTTTAAACTCTCTAAGGAAAAACTCTCTTTTTTCCATATCTCCTGCATCTTCAGATAATTTAGCTTTTAAATAGTATACTACAGCATTTGCTTGATACCTATTAAGATCTATGTCAAAGGATTCATCTTCCATAACCTCAACATCTGCAGTAATAAAGCCAGGGTCTAAAAATGCCTCATATATATGTACTGTAGAACTGTCAGAAACACCAACTATATCAAGGGCTGGAGTGTACACTTCTAAACCATTACTATCTATTGCATACCTTTTTCCATTTCTTTCATAATTAGCTGTATCTTTAAGTTTTATACCCCAACTAGCATCCACAAACCAATCTGTAAATAGTCCAACATTATTAACACTACCTGCGCTTCCACATATCCATAAATAACTAGATTGTAAATCTTGATTTATAGTACTTAATGACTCTGTGCTAGATATATCAGCATCTGAATGTGCAACATCTTGAAATAAATGCCAAAAAGCGTGGGTCTCTGTAGTGCTGCCTAGATAAACTCCAGCCACTGATCCAGTACTCCATAGATTAGAAGAAGTTTGTGTATAATACTTTATATCCTCATCAACCTTAGTATAAGTTTTTATACCAGCATGAGTAGTTCCAGACCATCCTTGTACTTCTTGTATTTTATGAAGACCATTCCATCTATTTGAACCTTCAATTAGTATATGGCTATCTGTTGCTAACTTTGCATAATCACTCCATTGCCAAATCGCTGGTACATCTTCATGTCCTGTAACAAATGTTAAATAACCATCAACAGCTGTCCATCCTGAATAAGCAAAATATGTTCTCTCTGAATCGCTTGTACTACTATACTTCTTTTGTGGCTCTTTATATGTAGGGCTATGTGCATACTGTATTTCCAATCCATCATTAATACTTTCTATTGGGCTTTTATACATTCCATAGTCATCATTACTATCACCTGCTTGAGTTGCGACAGTATCTTCCCTTTGAATAATTGCAACATTATTCCCTTTTATATAATATGCGTATTTTCTTTTATCTGCCATCTTCATCCACTATTGTAGGTTCATATATAGATCTTGGTATTGATCTATATTTACTGTCTTCATTATTATGATGCTTACATCTTATATCTAATACCTTTAAACAATCATTTGGTAATTTATAGAATCTTTTATTTGCAACTATATTTAGTTTCTGAGTTTTAATATGAGACTCAGAAATGATATTTATTTCATCTAAAGCATCCTTTATATAAGCAATAGCACGACCAGTAACCTTTGTGCCTGCTCTTTCCATAATCTCTTTAACTTTCAATGTCATCCTCTTCAGCAAATAGTTGATCATTAACCTCTATAACCCCTTGAGCCTTAGTAGCCATAGCTTTATGATATTCTGATTTTTCTAAATGTTCTTTTAACTGTGATACTAATCCCTGTCTAGACTCTTCCCATTTAGACTTATAGTCAATTGATTTTGAAATCTTATGCAGTTTATTTGTTGCTTTACTCATTAGTTGCCTTTTGGAGCTGCTATTCCAAATGCAGAATCATATACTTTGCTTAAAATTGCATATCTAGCTTGCATAGCCTGAGTTTCATTTAGCTTACTTTGCATTGCAGAATTATATGAATTAACATATGTACTAATCTTTTGCAATTGCATTGCTGCTAATTCTGAATCTTCTTCGTCTTCTATAAACTCTCCAGCTACAGAAAACCATTTAGAGTAGTTTAAGAAATCTGCATCAGTACCATATCCTGCGCTGTCAGCATCCATAGGAGCTGTTAATTCTTCTGTAGCACTTCCAACTACAGGAGCTGTATATCCTAATTGTGTTTGTATTAATCTTAATCCTGCATACATTATAACTAAATATATTTTATCATTAGGAAAGTATTTAATTGTTGTATCATCATGTGCAAGAGCTGAACCTCCATCATCTTGTGGAATGTTATTTACATAATAAACTTTAAAAGCATTAGGATCTGCTCCAGGAATAGGAAATACATTTATCAAACCATTTTCATCTACCATATATGCAGGATTTGTTGAAGAAGCATACTCTAAACTTTCTTTATCTGTAACATCATATTGGTTAGAAGCAGCTATCTTTCTACAAGACCTCCATTGATTATTAACACCATTTTCACGTATTACACTAATAATTCTTGCACCCTTCAAATCAACACCATTGCCAGATGTAAATTCTTCAGCTGCAGCAAATAATTCTACATCTCCAGGTCTTACTGCTAACCATCTAGTAGTTACATCTATTACTCCATCTGATAAAAACTGAGAAAGTTCACCATTATCTGAAACAGTGAGCGAAGTTAAATCTTGTACTTGGTCTATAAAAGCCATATTTTCCTTTTAAGGTGCCCACCCTCTCTAGAAGAGACCCCACATCTCAATAGAGAGGGCGAGCGAGTTAGTTATTGAACTACTATGTTATTGTAAATAAACATGTAATGTCTAAAGCAATTGCATTAGTAGATCCACCATCAGTTTCAATTTCTAACAAATCTCCAGCACTAAATGTATTATTAGAGCTTGGTGATACGCTATCTTTGTCACCTGTGGCACTCCCTGAATTTGCTACTGTAATTGAACCAGCAGTAGAGCCAGCATTATTTTTTACAGTAATTGCTGCATCACCACCAGTAATAGCACCATTTAAAACAGTGTCTACTTTTGTTAATGTACAGTCCCAAGGAATTGTCGCATACACTTGTCCAGCTGAAGATACATCATTTATCTTTAGCTGCAATACACGTTGATTTAACTCGGTTCCAGATTGAGCCAATTGGCTTAAAGCATCAAAATCAGCTTCTGCTATAGTGCCCAGTTCTGTAACCTCAGCATTAGTAATCTCAGCATTAGGATTATTAGCTAACCAGTATTTACCTTTAGTTTGTCCTTGTGCCATTAGTTACCCCCTTATATTAGTTCAACAATAAAGCAATCAAGCCTTACTATGTTTTCAGCATGAGCAACACTCCAGTCAACATCTAAAGCTAATGCTAGACCAGCATCAGCTACTGTGTTTTTAGAAGTAAGAGCTGTACTAGCAAAAACATCTGTATCACCAGTATTTGTTTTGATCTCTGAATGAGCTGTCATAGTACCAGAAGCACCAACAGCTGTAACCATTATTAATGCATCTACCCAAACAATGTCACTGTCAGCTACATCAAGAGCCGCTCCACTAGCAATAGCTGTTCCACCAAAGTTAAATGTAGGTGTTAACGTATCAGTACTATTAGTGTCCACAACTGTTGCACGAACTGTTACTTTGATAATGTCTCCTACTGCTAATGTATTTTTTGGAATTACGTAAGAACATAAATCCGCAGCATCTGTACTATTACTATGCGTGTTTTGAGCAGCTGATGAAAACAATACTCTAGGTAGTGAATTATCAAAGCCCTCTTGTCCATACATTGGATTATTTAATATCGCCATGATTTATTCTCCTTATGTCCAGATAGCGTGAGTTTCAGGACAACACCATTCCATTCCCGCTTCTGTTAAGATTTGATCTACTCTACGATCGACCCCAGAGTTCTCTAAAGTTTGAACTCCTACGTAGATTCCAGTATCACGATTAAGACCATTACCCATTAATGGACGATATGCACAGTATTTCATGTTGATACCTAACATTTTCACATTAGTTCCATCAAGGTGTACGTTACGTGCAATATTCATGTCGCCATAAACAGTTGAAATGGTAGTAATATCAATACCAAACACTTTCTTTCTATCAGTTAATGAAAAGTCAGCTCTATAATTAGCAGACATTTCAACATTATTTCTGAAGTATCCAGATAATTTATGCAACCAATTGTAAACTGATGTGTTACAGAAGAATACAGTTGATCCAGCATTATTATATCTTGGATCTAACATTGCAGAAAGATCATCCAAGAAGTCATCTTGTGATTTAGTTGCAATTGGAAGGCTGAATGTATTTCCATAAGTAGAAATATAATCTACAGCACCTTGAGTTGTATTATAAGCTGAACTTTGAGTTCCAAACAATAATGCTTGCTCAATATCCCACTTATGCTCAATTAGCTTTTCTTTCCAAATACGTGCCCACTCGTTGCCTTCATATTTAAGCACTGTTGCACGATCAGTATTATTCATAACTGCAGATGTTTTAAAGATCTGAGTTTGACCGTATGCAGTACTATATGGTTGGTCGTTCCAAGTTTCTGGATAACCAGAACCAGCAGCAAACGCACTACCAACAACATATGTTTTAAAGCTTTCCATGTATTCTGTGCTTTTAGTTACTGTAGTTACACTGCCATCAGCTTGCAAACCAGCAGCTGAAGGATTGTCTGCAGATGTATCATCTCCACTATAAGCAGCATCCATAAAGTATACACTTGAAGCAGCTTTAACACAAGTCACATTTAAAATAGCCTTGTTAATTACAGAGCTAGCTGCCGTTGTAGCTTCTTCATAAGTATCAAGATCTACAGAATTAACTTTCCATAAACTATATCCTGAAACAGTACCAGATTGAGCTAATGCAGCTGTGCTTGCATGAGGAACTTTGATTATCTGACCAGGTATGAAGAATTTAGGTTGAGTACCTTCTACGCCTTCAATATAGTCAGCTGTTTTGCCATATATATTTCCTTGATTACCATTATTGTTGTAATCACAGAAAAATGCCATTGTGTATTGATTGCCTACTGCTGGACTTAAAGCACCGCCAGTAGGTGATGTTGTTGGGGCTGTAACTGCGCTTGTGCTCAGGTCAGCCAGGTATGCATACCTTTTTGTGTATGATGAACGCTTCTCTGTGAATTTAAAAGAAGGATCATCCGTTGGTTTTTTAGAAACCATGCTTACGAATCGAAAGAATGGATCTTGAGCCAAACTTAATTCTGATACTTTATCGCCAAAGTTATACTTTCTACGAAGAGCACCAGTATTAAGCTGGACCGAAGATTCACCTCTTTCTATGGAACCGTCAGTATAATCACTGCCAGTTACCCCTAGAATATCCGCCATTTGTCTATCTCCTATTTATTAATTAATTTCGGATAGACTAATAAATTGTTTAGCCTAGCCGAACAAGTTGTCTACACCACCGTCAAGGCCTTTTAAAACATCAAAGACATCATCGTCTGCTGTTTTCTCTACTCCTTGACTGTTCGCTCCCGATGCGGAAGTAGGCATATTACGGACATTTTTCATTTGATTTAACATATCTGTTTTTGCTGAATTTGCAACATTCGCATTGTTCTGATTTCTGTTTAGCAAGTAATTAACATCATCAAGAGTCATAATATGCTTTTGAGCTTTTTCCTTAAAAGCAGCAAATTGCTCATCTGTCAAATTATTCTTCTCTTTAAATTGTTGCTCTTCAGCTAGCCTAGCTTGGGCTTGTTGCATCTTATGAGCTCTTTGCTTTTCAGCCTGCATCATTTGACCAATTCTACCTTGTACTATTCTATCTACGTGAGCATTCATTACTTTTGCACTATCAGAATCAGGATCTGTTATTTCATTAGCGTCAAATACAAAATCTTCATCAAGCCCTAATTGTTCTTGAACAGACTCTGCAGGTTTTCCACCATTTTTCAAATAATCCCGAACATGATCTACCAATCCACTATCGTTTTTCATTGCTTGTAGAACAGGAACAAAAGGTTCAACCTGTTTGTAACGTTCTTGCAATCTTACGGCCTCTCTACTTGAGTCTTCGTATCTCTTCTTCCAATCTGTGCCGTTATTAACTGGAAGGTCCACATTCTCGGAGCCAACGTTTTGTGTATTGTGGGTTACCTGTTCGGAGCCACTTAAGTGTTGTTGGGTTACCTCAGCGGTATCATCTATGATACTACCATTGACTTGGTTCTCTAGGTCATCAAAAAAAGTCTCAGAGCCTGTATCAGCTACAGCTTCAGCAGCTTCAAAGCTATCTTGCTGCATACCGATTTCAGGGTTACCTTGACTTTCTGTATTGTCTACCATCTTTTCTCCTTATTTTTGGTTAAAGTCAATGTGGATAGATTAAGCATTGCTTTCTTTACTATCCAAACTATTTTTTGCAGACTGTAACATATTTGCCGCTTGCTGCTTCTGAGACTCGACATTATTAGACATTACATTCCGCAATAATTTTTGTTTTCCTTCTGTCTCAATGAACTCTTTTCCAAGTTGAGACTTAACTTCTTCTTTCTTTTTATTTATCTCTACATCAGCCTGCATTACTTTTTGTTTGATACCAGCTTGTACCAACTGTCTTTCAAGTGTTTCAATAGTACCTTCCTTATCCTTAATAGCTTCGGATAATTGTTGTACTTGGCCTTGTAGTTGTGAGTATAACGATTTTCTTTTCGCAATGTTCCCTTTGTTCTTAATATCTGTTTCAGCAAGAACAGCTATATCATCTACTATTCCTAACTGCATTAATTGTTTTAATTCCTCTAAATATGCCCATCTATTAACTGGAAGAGTAGAGCCTTGAACAATTCTTATATCATACTTTAAAGTAGAAATATCCATTGACTTGCCTATAGCTTCTCCCATATCATTATATATAGGTATATTTACCTCTTGTTGTTTTTCATCCTGTAAAGATGAAGGTTGTATTAATCTAAACTTCTTATATGCTGAATATGTTGATTGAGCAAATTGTAATATCATAGTACCTAATTGCTTTAATGCAGGTTCTAATGATGTACCCATCCATTGTTTAATTCTTCTAGTACCATATTCATCTAAAGCTAACATACCTCTATATGTTTCACCAGCTTGAGCACTATCTCCCATCATAGAGCTATAGATACCTGCTAAATACTCCATATCAGATTTACTTTCTTGAACTACTTGAAAGAATGCACTAGATAAAGGAGCAGGCATTACTGGAGTAGGTCTTTCTACACCAGGTCTTATTGGTAACAATGCTCCAGGACTAGATGAATACTTTTCCCATAGTTCTGCATCAATAGATCCTTCTTCATACATCCATCTCAAACTTGATCCTAAAGAAGTATTATGAACCATTAACTGATGAGCTTTATTTATTTCTTGCTGTTTACCAATCAATGGAGATACTGCTGAAATAGGAAACGGAGTACCTGTCCATTTAAAATGAAATGGTATAATAGGATAATCTGTAATTGTATCAGGCAATACTTGTTCATATAATAACTTATCTCCAGCTACACATGTCTGCTTTATACGACTTGAATAGAACTGAACTTGATCTACTATATTTTCTGATATCTTAGGATCTTTAATTAATATTTTAAATTCTTTTTCAGTAACAATAACATTCTCAATCTTTGATGCTTCTGATTGCAACTTACTCATACACTCTTGTTGGAATGCTTGTAATTGTTGCTGCATCATTTCTTGAGCTTTTTTCATTTCAAGTTGAAATCTTTCAGGAAGCATGTCTCCACTTTGAACTGCTGCTTCCATTTGCTTTTGTTGCTCTAAAAATTCTACTTGCATCTCTGCTTGCATTTCTTGAACTTGAACATCACATTGTTGTTTTATAGCTCTCAACTCTTCTTCATTAGGAGGTATTCTATAAAAGACACTCATATATGACATTTTAATTTTCTCATATACTTCAAAAAATTCAACCAACTCATCCATTTCACCTTCAGCAGTAATAGATAATTGATCATCTTGACCATCATTATATGCAAATAACTTTTGATCATTATCTCCAGTAGCTCTTAAGCTATAGCTATAATTAGTTTGTTCATCACTACTTGAGTTAGCAATTTTTCTTTTATGTTCAGGAAATATTTTCATAAGATGAGCTTTAGGTAAAACTTTCCTTACCATTATAAAAGCTGCATCACGAAATAGCATATCACGAGATTTAGGATCTACATAAAGATCGAAAGGTTCTGGTTGTTGAACTACAACTTCTCCTAATCCATTGTCTGCATCTTTATCAACAGTGACTAATAAGTATCCAACACCTTTGGTAACTGCATCATTTACTGCATTAGTATATAATGTAGAGCCATTTGAATTATGCCATATATAATCAGCAAGATCTGATAATACAGATGCTACATCAGTATCGCTACCTTCTACACCAATAGCTTGCCATCTAGGGTCATTAGCTGTAGCATAAAAGTTTAGCATTTCAACAACAGGTAAAATTCTATTAATTGTAAATGTGGGCATTCCTTGCTCTTCTAAGGAATCTTTTTCCATACGAGTTAATTGTTCATCATGTGCAAACTCATAACCCTTTTGGTTTATCTTCTGCCATTGTTGTCTCGTGAAACTGTTTGCCAGATGGTATAACTGGCGGACTTGTGATACTTTCTTGTTTAACTTTGCCATTCTTGCATTCCTCTTTTGGTAAATGTTCGTGATCTATTTCACATATTGGTGGACAAGCGTAAGCTCCCTGTGGACAATCATATGATATATGATCACCATAAAAGTTTACACTCAGGATAAAAAATCCGTATAATATATTACCTACTTGTCCAATTCATTACGGGTTACTCTTCGTATTCTTCAAGAGTCTCTTCTATATCTTCTGGAGTCGGATCATCAATTAGCAATCCAAAATCTTTTAAAAGCCAATCTGATAATATTTCTGCCATAAGTTCTTTTACATATTTCATTATCTTAAACCTCCACCGCCACGTTTGCGACCTCTATGCTTTTTACTTCTTTTTCTACTTGCATCTGGAGATAACTCCCATTTATCTTCTTGTTTGTTATATATAAAATCTTCTTTTTCCCATGAACATAAACAACCTATGTTTTCACGATAACCACCATTAAGTTCTTCTGTCCATATATTTTCTGAATATGTAGGAAATAAACAATTACCTATGTCTAATAATATTGCTACTCCTACTACTGTTAACCAATCGTATATCATGCTGTTATCCAACTCTTTGCTTTAGGTTTCTGCTTACTCCATCCATCTTTATTTTCATGCATACCCTGTGGAGGATGTGCATATTTACAAGCATATGCTAAAGCATCTATTGTATCATCATGTGCCATACGTGGGCCAAATGTCATTATCTCCCTATGTAAGTCGTATTGAGTCTTTTTGATATGCACTTGACCCACAGCAAATCTTTGTGCTAGAATCTCTTGTATCCTATCTCTTTTACTCATTCTGTTTCCAGGTTTCTCTTCCTTAAAAGGAATTATAAATTCGTTTCTTCTACGCATCTCTGCTCTTATAGCTTGAAATATTGGCTTAGACATTGAAGTATCTTCAATTGTAAACAATGTCGGCCTGTAAAATTTAGCATACTCGAATATATAATCTACAATACCTTTTTTATCTGTTCCAGGTACTCCTAATACTGGAAGAGTCCTATTTCTTATATAGTCAAGTACATATATATTATTATCAGGAGTAACAGCCAAAGCCATAAGTACACTAAAATCAGAGTTACGTCTAGCAGAATCAGTTGCGGGATCGACTCCCACAAAAATATTACAAGGCTTAGGGTCATCCCCATCAGGAACGATAAACATGAGCCCACTGTCTTCATCTTTAACAAACTGTCCATCCCAATATTTAATATGATCTCTATTAAATATAGAATCTTCCTCACTCTGCACCTCCATCATATATTCTTGATAAAATTTCTGAGGGGTTCCACTATCGGCATAGAATTTCTTTTTTCTAGCCATTTCTTTATGACCAAACCATGAAGGCCATAATACCTGATCATCTTCCATTAAAGCTTTATATGTAATTACTTTCCAAGAATAAGGCTCTTTTTGCTTTATAGCCTGTTCATATCCAATAAGAATCTTTTGAATAAAGCTATCATAGTGAACAGGGGTTCCGTTTATTCTGAGTCGTCCTGTTTTTGGTTCGAGGGCAGGAAAGACAACAGCGGTAACAAGATTGGAAATCTTCGAGCGGCTTTCAGGAGTGATAGTATTATTCTCGTCTTCAAAATCATCCAATACAATAAGGTCATACCTTTTATGAAGCTTGGCACCACCACGAATACCACTAAGATTACTCTTTGAAATAAGTTTCGTACCATTTTTAAGTTCGATATCATCTTCTGTCCACTTCCTTCCTTTTAAGTCACCAAAATAATATTTAATCTTATCATTAAATTCTAAGTGATATTTTATATAATCTAAGTTAGGTATAGAGATCTTAGAGCTTGCAGCCACCCATCCGTAAAATAATGGCTCTTGTGCAAATACGAAGTCATGTAAAATATTACACTTAGTAAGAACTGTCTTACCGTGACCCCTAGGCAATATAACTGCAAGCTGTCTGTGATCTAGATCGCTTAATGCATCAGCGACTTCATAATGAAAGAATGGAGTTTCAGATCTCATGAAATCATCAGGTAAGAATAACTTACCAAAAGCAATCAAATCTTTATGTGCTAATTTTAACTCTTCTTCAGCTTGAGAAACATTCCTTGTATTTATATTAGCCATTTACTGTTGCTCAATATTACCTTGTTTTTTTTGGTATACATATTCCTCTATAGGCCTTGGTACATCTTCTCCTATAATATCACGAACATCTTCTATATTACCTGTATGCTTATCTAATAACGCCATTAACATTCCAGCATTCTGTAATACACTAAACTCTTTAGGATCCATTTCATTTAAGATATCTTTATCAAATTTAATTTCATCATATCTAGCTGCATTTTCTTTTACTAGATCAGTGTCTACATTTGATAACCAATCTTTAAATCTAGTACCTTTACCCATAGTTCTATGTACAGCATCTAATTGCGTTAGTACTTGATCTTTATACACGCCTTGTTGTTTCGGTGACATATCATATGAAAACTCTGAATATACTATTGCTCCGCCATCAATACCAAAGTCTGGATCTGCCTGATTCATTGCAGTAAAAGCTTTAATATCTGCTGCTGTTTTTTCTGCTGCTTTACGGGCATCCCATCTTTGCATGGCTTCCCTCTCTTCTTTTGTAGTCTTCGGCATCTTTATTCCTCTCTATTATTTCTTTCCTTTTGTTTTTTAGTTAACTCTATCCACTTAGGATTTTTAAAATATTCTCTAATTAAATGAGCTGCTCTTTCTCCAGCCTTTATATCTTTATCTAAACGCCTCACTATACAGGTATATCTTTAGGCATTAGTCCATTGTCTGGGAAGAAAAAGCTTGTATCCTCTTTTTTTTGACGCTTAAGTCTTTCTTTTCTCAAATAATCGCCTTCACGAAATCTTCTATCTTTATTGGTTAGCCATTTGTCTTTACTCATTAATTCTTTCTCTATAGCTATCCAATCATTATTCTCAATTGCTTTTTTTAAATCTTTAGATACATCTTCTATAAAATTTTCTCCAGCATTATATGTTATACTATATAATACGGTTTGTTGATCCTTTGTTAAATCATTAAATTTTAAACTCTTATCCTTGACAATCTTATTATAAGTATCTTCAGCTGATTTTGTAAATCTTTCTTGAACCCATTTTTGCATTGCCTTTGTACTTGTGTCAGACCATTCTACCTTGTATCCAACATTTTTTCCATTAACTCTAATTTTTGAATCATAAATATTTCCTGCAGTAGCAATTGCTGAACCATGAGCACCTCTTACCCATCTCCAATTCGGACCTTTTGTCTTCTTTTTAATATAGCCTAAATTAGCACCTGGAATATCCCTTACTTGCGCTATATCTTTTTCTAATACTCCAGCATCCTTTAAGTCTTGTTCACTAAAATACGAAAGATCAATTCCTTTTGCTATTGTTAAGCCAGAAATTCCTCCTGGCCAATATCCTAAATTATGATCTATAACTCCATCTTTATTTTTAACTCCACCTTCTTCTTTATGTATAAAGTCATAGTTTATATTACCCATACTAAATACTCCTAATAATATGTAATAAAATACTAGCATAGGCTATAACCCTCCAAAACTGTAATTGCTTTGATTTTAAAGCTATAGCCTGTACTAGTATAGATTTCATTAATACCTATAACCCTTACTTGGGGCCTTACTAGGCATCTTCTTTTTCTTTGATTTTGTTTTCTTTTTTACTGCCATTATATAACCTCATCTCCATGTGTTTGTGAATACGTTATCTCTTTAGGCCTTTCAGCGGCCTCTAATTTCTCAGGTGTGAAACCTTGAAACATTGCTCCAGTAACTGTGGTAACTTGGGTTTTATTCTTATCTTCCATATCCATAATATCTGCTAACTTAAACAAGGCCTTTAGCTTGGTGTCGTCCTTGGTGCAAGAGTCGATTACCTCCTTAATGTTTGTGAGTACATAGTTTTCGTTTAACCCTAAAGCTTCCATTACTGGTTTTAGTTCTTCTTTCATAGCACTCCTTACTCTTGCGGTTTTGATAAGCTGTCCCGCACGTATGCCAGCATAGTGTGGATCATTTGTTGGGAACGCTTTAAGATAAGCTTTCCTTGGATCCATACCACTTGCATACAACTGTACAAACAGTTCTTCACGGGTTGATAAATTTTCTCTTTCATCCACTCTTTGATTTCTTTCAATGTCACCTCCTATTGAATATATATTCGTTCGTTTTGATGTATCCATCTTTGTGTTATCTGAGACAACAAACGTACCAGTACACGTACCTATATAATCAACTTTACGTACCTTGCCCTTAGGTTTTGTCATTGTGCCTTTACGTAAAATTTGAATAACGCATCCATCATCTGCAAGAACCCAGTCTGACAGGACACACTCCCGCCACTCCCGCAAATAATGTATATCTGCAGGTACTTCTTCTTCAGAATCAAATACTGTATGTTGTACTTTGTTTACGGTATAATGTCTCATTTTATGTACTCCGAATCCCCTAAGGGATTTGGTTTATTAGGCAATTCCTAGTATTTCTGAGTCTTGTAAATAAGGAAGTAATTCATCAGGTAGTTGTAATACCATGTCTCCAGTATCGAGCCAAGCATGATCCATCATTTCATCTACATATATATCTTCAACCTCAACTTCTTCTTCTTCACAAGGTTCATAATCTATTATTAGCTTGTATTTCTTCATTCCAACCTCCACTTTTAGATAGAGCAATCCCCTGAGCACCAGGGGCACTTTCTTGGATCTTTAACTCAAAACTTCACTTAAGACCAGTTATTTTCTCCCATATCTTAAGCTTATAATCAAGCAATTTTCATCGGTTGTCGGGGACAATCCTTACCTCTATATGAGGGGGCAACCCAACGTCTGACCCATCTAGCAGAACCTCCACAGGGGTACTAGCTGGGTGATAGTGGCTACACTACCGATATCGAAATATACTATGTATTATTATAAGTACAAAACTATTTTGTTTTAATTGATAAGAGGTTTCAAAAATTATAGGATTTTAGTATGTGGTGTTTTATACAAAGGTGTACCCCATAAAAGGGATTTTCGTTATCACTTTTACGTTATTTTTGATTTAGTTTTTTTCAATTGATTTATAGTTAATAATTAATTTAATAGGAGATTAAAGATGATATATTTAGAAGATATAAAGACTGAGTCCGATGCGATTGATGCAGTAGCAGAGTTAGAGATAGCTGCGATAGAGGCTAGTGAATCTATAAGTAATAAGCGTAATAAAATTGCTAGAGCTGAACGTGATATCAAGATGGTATCCAAGTTGTGCTTGTTACGTAAATGGATAACACCTCAGAATGCTTTGAACAATATGCTAGATAGATTAGCTGAGGCTAGAGCTGAATTGCAAGTTAACCTTTGGAGATCGTAATTAGTTTCATCGAGTGGGGATATTAATTTATCCTCACTCACCTTTCTACTACTAAACTTGTACAATTAGGGTGTGATATGATATGTGCAGAGATACACTTAACACGCACACACACGCTATGATATATACCAACTTATACCAAACATCAATTTGAGAGGGTAATGCCTCTACGACCTGATATGGTGGTCTATAGTGGAGTAATGAACCATGTTGTACATTGATAACTGGAGTTAATGTACTAGGCTGCCTTATCAAACAAATTTCAGTGGGGCGAACCGAAATAGGAATCTGCAGAAGCCTATAGATGCTCGATAAAATAACTAGAGTTAAACTATCCATGATTGCAAGAGACTATTATATTATACAATATACTGAAACCCTGTTGTATTATATAGTATATCCTTAACAATTCGATAGGCCTAGATGCAAACTCAACATGTTACCCCTTAATATTCAGAGCGGTGGAGTGAAATGGTTTACACACTTGGCTCATAACCAAGAGACAGTAGGGTTCGACTCCCTACCACCGCATCCAATTAAACATTCTACGTTACTGTGACTACAATCATAGTACAGAGGTGAAGTGATCCTATTGTAGTAGGAAAGCTGACTAAGTCTGAGTAGGATAAATGTTATAATCAGTATTCATGAAAAACTCTATAAACGATCAGATAATCATGTAACGCTAACCTTAACATTAACAGAGTGCCTAAGTATGGTCTGATCAAATAATAAAACGGCAGTGGTTGACACAGTGACATCCTGACCACGTAAGTCCCCCAAAGGAGAATAATCATGAACACGCCTAGTCTTGAGCTAAATCAAGACACACTGAGATTATAGTAAATAATATCAATTGAGAGTAGTCCGAATTGGGATCTTGTACACGCTGGATGCGCATCGTAAGATATATATCTAGTCAAGATAACGGTGTTGAAGGCTACTCTTAATGATAAACTTATAAGGAGAACAATAATGACTGATGAAGTAGAAAAGCTGAAAGCTCTTAATAAACAATTAGAGCAATCTCTTAAATATGCTACTGATCCTAATAGTGGCTTGTATGATGAAGTGGTAGAAAGTAATAAATATCTTGAAGATAGAATAAAAACTCTTGAAGAATCTGTAAGAAGAAAGAAAGATAAAATAGAAACTTTTACTGATAAGGTTAAAGAATTAGAAGATGAGCTTGCAAAAGAGAGATTATCTTATACTTGTTTAAGAAGAAGAACTGATAGAGCTGAAGGTAAGCTTAACATTATTAAATTAACACTAAACAATGAGGAGAAACAATGATTAAACATTTATATATACCCTTTCAATGGGTTGCAGATAGATTTGAACAAGTGGATCACTGGTTATTTACTGAAGAAGAGAGAGCACCAATAGGCTTCATACATGCATTTCTTATGAATATAGCATTCAGTACACTTATATGTTTATTTATACTAAGGATGGTTCAAGTGTTATGAAGAATATAAATTGGATAACGATAGCCATGTATACATTTTCAGCTAGTATTATGTTTTATATAATCATAGTATTAGCTGACATGTTATACGCATGGATATGGAGAATATAATAAATAATAAAACAATAAGGAGAACATTAATGAAAATTATAGTACTTATAGTGACATTAATATTAGTTGGTTGTGAGACAGCAGACGCAACAAATACAGCAGGTGAGTTTAAGAAATATAGTGTAGATCTAACTAAAGTAAAGCCTACTAAGGTAGAAACTGTAGTTATAGATATAGATGATATGACATTCGAAGAAGCATTTGCTATGCATCATGTAGCTCAAGGTGAAGGTCATTTATTTATATGGCGTGGTGATGAATATACTACAGATTTAGCTAGAGATCCATTTGTAGAGTATCATGCTAATACTGAATATGAAAAGATGGGTTGGGTGTTAAATAATGATGATCCTGATGATGATTGTTATTATAATAATAGAGATGAATGTGGAGTTTGTGATGGTCCTGGTAAAATCACTTGGTTTAGAGATAAAGATGGTGATGGACTAGGAGATCATAGAGTATGGGTAGAGTCATGTGTAAAGCCTACACTAACTGATGATGTAACATTTTATAATAAATAATTACATAGTCCTATTGTGGGTCGGAATCAGGTTCATAGCCTGTAAGAGGTAAAGTATAATAATTAGTAGCTTATAGGCCGCAAACTTATAAGGGGAATGTATTATATGTCCTTAACCCTCGGCACCTCTACTATGTATAATTGGTACCAAGGGCTGTAGAACGGAAGCCTCAGAATACTAGTCCAAGGCTAAAGACTCGCTATATTAAAATAACGTGCGAGGATAGCCCACAAAATTTGTGTGAGAGTAGCATAATAGTTGATCGCTGTTATGCTGCTCATATCTAGAAACCTGTGAATAGGAGTGGATGAAGGCCCTTACAGGTACAAAGATAGGTGTTGTGACCGCTATAAAACACTTGGGAACGAGTGGCATTCTAATGAATGATAGCAGTTTAATCAAACATCAATGGTAGGATCCGATAACACTAGACTAACTAGTCTTTTCCAATCGCTAAGTATACTTTAATCCATTTCTCATGGTAGTATACACTCTCAATTGGCTATGATAGCCTTATATAATGTCCCAATTTGCAAGGGATGAGTATAGTATGACAGTATAGAGAGAGGGCGTGATATTATAGAGACGGTACCCTTGAAGGTAATAGTTAAATCCTTCCTAGACACACAATAATTAACCTCGATAAATAAGGAGAACAAAATGAATGATCATTGTGGTAGAACTTATGCAATTAGCATAGAAGAAAAAATAAATAGAAGTATTAGTTTAGGCGTTACTCCAATAGATAATATGAATGGAACTTATACATTTCTTAATGGACCTAATAATCATAAAAGATCTTTTATATTAAATTTTTGTCAAGTTTGTGGAACTCCATGTCCAAGATCTAATGATAAAAAAACTCAAAGTTATAATGTATTTTGCAGTTCTACTTGTAAAATGCTAAAAATGTTTACTTATGAAGAATATAAAAGAGGAGATCATAAAAAAAGGCCACCTAAAGGTAAATATTTTGCATTTAATAAGGAAGATTTAGCAATTAAATATAAAAATGCTGTAGCTTATAAAGAAACTGATCAAGGACTACACTTTTTTGTTCCTTATAAAGGAAAAAAGTCACATCATACTCCAAGACTAAATATGTTGCGATGGTCATTACATATTTGTGAAAATTGTGGTAATTCATATTATGCATTTCAATATAATAAAAAATCTTTAGATAAAAAATATGGTTCTACTAGAAGATATGATTCTTGTAATTATAAATGTAGAGGTATCTTAACTGTTAAAAATAGATATGGACAAGGAAGTTTATATGAGCCTTTGGGTTTATTAAATGGTGATTATCCTTATTTTAGAGAAAATGGTAAAATTATACAATGCCATAGAAGAGTTATCGAATTAGTTTTAGGAAGAAAGTTAACAAAAGATGAGCATATACATCATATTGATATGAATAAATTAAATTATAATTATGATAATTTATGGCTAACTACAAATAAATATCACAAAATAGCACATAATTCCTATAATGAAAGTTGTGAAGAATTAATTAAAAGAGGAATAATGGCTTTTAATGAAGAAAAAGGTAGATATTATCTAATCAATAAGGAGACATAGTTATGGAACAAGTCAAAAGAAGAGTTGGTAGGCCTCGTAAAAATACTACTACAACAAGCACAACTAAAACAACAGGTACTACTACTAACATCATTAG
>VTLG01001754.1_pt1 | contig 41496 bp, 53 predicted proteins | sample 4694571 | NCBI WGS metagenome assembly VTLG01 (sample SAMN12604809, study PRJNA352737) | marine metagenome | biome: ENVO:00000447; feature: ENVO:00000209|ENVO:00000569|ENVO:01000036; material: ENVO:00002151; isolation source: viral sequences binned using virsorter ...
GAGTGTGCCAAGCCTTATATACCACACAAGCTACACTCTGTATGGGATAGGAAATGTGTTAAACGCACTACAATGACTATCCCTTACAATGCCAAGCCGTTTTCTAATAGAACCTACATACGAGATGCATTATTAGAGAAAGGTGTAGATATAGACAAGGATGATCTAACAGTTACAGTACAAGCTGTACGGGATTCTATGAAAAAAATAGTTCCGGGGCCAATGTCTGTAATGAAATGGATTGAAGACGAGGTAGCTAAGGCTATTACTAGAGGTGTAACTGAGTTAACATGGACAACTCCATCAGGATTTATTGTTAATCAAAAGATTAATAAGAAGAAAGTGGAGGTCTTAAAGTTACAATTGCTAGGTAGATGTGAAATGAGAGTCGCAACAGGTGAGACAGATGAGATTGATAGAGCTAGGCACAAGGCAGCTACGGCTCCTAACCTAATTCACTCACTAGACGCTTCGTTACTACACTTAAGCACTACTAGATTTGATGCACCAATAGCTTTGATACATGATTCAGTCCTATGCAGAGCCACCGACATGTCTATACTGTCTAGTTTAGTGAGAGAAACCTACATGGATATCTCAAATCAAGACTACTTACTTAAATTCGCACAATTTATAGGTGCGGAAACTGAACCACCGATTATAGGAGACTTAGAACCGTCTACTGTAATTGACTCAACTTATTTTTTCTGTTAATGTACACATTATTTGATAGCTTCTTCAATCAACCGACAATAGTTGTTGTCTCTGAAGAGAGATTACAAGCTGCTGAAAGAGAGATGAAGATGCAAAGACTAAAAGATGTTGACGAGAAGCTTACTCAATTGAGAGAGTATCGTCAAACGCTAGCTAAAGAGCTTGCTCCTGCTAAGGAGGAGGCAACAGACAATGGCTAGAATCATACACAAGACAGACAAACCTGTAACACTTGAGGGCTTTCAAGCTATACTAGCACCTAGTAAGTTTGGTTATTCCTTATCGGCTATAGTTGACGCTGATGCTGTTAACGTGCTAGAAACTGAAAGAATTGAAGTCCTTAAGTGGGCTGAATCAAAATTGAAAAACCCCAAGAGATCCACGCTCAAGCCTGAGCCATGGGAAGAAGTCTCAGAGGGTAAATATAAAATAAAGTTCTCATGGAATGAAGAGAACCGTCCGCCTGTTGTTGATACGGAGGGAGTGCAAGTAACAGATGTTAAAACTCCATTATACGCTGGCTCAACTGTTAAGCTCGGGTATTATCAGAAGCCTTACATTCTTAGGGATGGGGTTACCTATGGTAGTTCTCTTAAGCTTGTTGGTGTTCAGGTTGTCTCAGTAAAAGGAGCAGCTGGCGTGGATACTGGTGACTTAGATGCTGATGCTGTAGCTGAACTATTCGGTACCACAGCAGGATTTAAAACTGGTGATCCTAATGTAACACCTAATACCACCAATGACGAAGAAGAAGACTTCTAAAGAAGAATCTCTAGCTTGGGCTAAGGAAGCATTTGCTAAACTTAAGTCCAAGCATGAGAAACCTATTAAATACAGATCCAAGCTCGAAGAGAACGTAGCTAACCTTCTTGAAGGGCTTGGTGTCTCTTATGAATATGAATCTGAACGAGTTTCTTATACTATACAACATCATTACACTCCTGATTTTGTCTTACCTAACCATGTTCTACTTGAAACTAAAGGTTATTGGGACGCAGCAGACAGGCGTAAAGTTTTGGCTGTTAAAAAAGATAACCCGTACTTAGATTTAAGGATGGTATTTCAATCACCTTATAATAAAATTTCAAAAAAAAGTAAGACAACTTATGCCATGTGGTGCGAGAAGCACGATATACCATGGACGTCTTACCATAATATTCCAATCGAATGGTTGATCTAACCAACGAATTCGTAAGGCATATACCTTGCGAAGAATGCGGCTCGTCAGATGGAAATTCTCTCTATTCTGACGGCCACACTTACTGCTTTGTCTGTCATAATAGAACAGGCGGAGATAATGATGTTCACAATCACAAGGACGTGACCCAAGTAAAACTTACGGGATCAGCCGAACGGCTGCATAAACGTAATATTTCAGAGAAAACAAACCAGTTTTATCAGATATTAAGGGACGGGGACGTACTAAGGTTCCCTTATTATGATGAATCAGGCGTATTAAAGGGAGTAAAAACAAAAACCAAGAAAAAAGATTTTCGCTATGAAGGAGTTTCCACTAATACCTTATTCGGTCAGCATAGGTTTCCTACTACTGGTAAACGTATTGTTGTTACTGAAGGTGAACTAGATGCTGCATCGTGTTATGAAGCTATGGGAGGATGGCCAATGGTTAGTCTTCCGCATGGCGCTGCGAGTGCAAAGAAAGATATTCAAAAGCAAATTCCATTGTTCCAAGGTTATGAGGAGATTGTATTATTCTTCGATGGAGATGACGCAGGGCGTAAGGCAGCGGAGGAGGCGGCATCAGTACTACCAGCTGGCAAGGTATCCATCGCTCGCCTTGAGGGCTTTAAAGACCCCTCAGAGGCTTTACAAGCTAACGATGCTGAGGCGATTCGAAAGGCTATATGGGACGCTAAACCCTTTAGACCTGATGGCATCGTCGATGGCAAATCGCTACTCAAGACAGTCACGACACCGCAACCACCATTTGACCATGAATACCCCTTCAAAGGACTTAACAAGAAACTACACGGGATCAGGTACGGAGAACTTACTACATTTACTGCGGGCACTGGAGCCGGAAAAACATCAATCATGCGTCACATCGCAACTGACTTACTCCAAAAAGGGGAATCAGTTGGTATCTTGGAGCTTGAAGCAAGTAATAGGAGAACAGCACTTGGATTGATGTCCACAGCTGTTGGTAAGAACTTAGCTATAGGAGAACACACTGAAGATGAACTTACAGAAGCTTTCAATAATTCCATTGCTAATTGGAATTTGTATATGTTTGATGGGTTCGGAAGTTTTGACCCCGATCTTATCTATAACCGCATTGAGTATATGGCTACGGGATTGGAATGTAAGATTATATTCCTAGATCACCTATCCATATTATTAAGTGGCTTGTCAGGTGATGAGCGTAGAATGATCGACTCAACAATGACAAAATTAAGGTCACTTGTAGAACGCACAGGGATAGCATTATTCCTTGTATCACATTTACGGAGAAGTAATAATGACAGTAATGCGCACGAAGAGGGAGGAAGAGTCTCTCTATCACAGCTCAGAGGATCTCATTCGATCGCTCAAATATCAGATAATCTCGTGGGGCTCGAAGTCGACCAGCAGAGCGAAGGAGGAAGAAGTCCTACGACTATTAGAATCCTTAAAAACCGTTATTCTGGCGAAACAGGCACGTGCGGAAAACTCGACTACAATCTAAACCTATGCAGATTCACAGAACATGAAGCTGAGACCCAATTCAACCCAGCCACAGATTTTTGACGGTGGCTACGAACACCCATGGTATACTCACTTGAATAAACCTAACCCACCATCGCAAGAGTCAGTTGATAAAGCAAAATTCACAGACAAAACCTACCACTGGAATAGGTCCAGTGATAATCGACCTAGAAACCGACGGACTACTAAATGACGCCACCAAAATCCACTGCGCAGCAATCCATTACTGCGACGATAATCAAACAGACAGTTACAACGACGAGAGACTTGGCAAAGGGATGTCTAGCCCTGTGGTTAGAGCAATCCAAAACATCGAAATGGCTGATTATATTATCGGTCATAATATCGTGGGCTTTGATCTCCCTATCATCAAGTCTATCTATGCTTGGTTTAATCCCATTGGGATCGTTATTGATACTCTTCTTTTATCTCGGTTATATCATCCGAATTTACTCGACATAGATAAAGCACATGCATGGAAGCACATGCCATTACAATTATACGGACGCCACTCACTTGAGGCATACGGATACAGATTGAATGAGTACAAAGGTAACTTTGGAGCTACTACAGATTGGTCTGAATGGTCTCAAGAAATGGAGGACTATTGCGTCCAAGACGTTAAAGTAACAGTTAAACTATGGAATCATTTCCACAAATACCTGAGTGGGTCACACTCGAACATCAGGTAGCAGAAATTCTCACCCAACAACAAATCCATGGATGGTACTTTGATGAACAAGCTGCACGGGAACTTGAGTCTTCTCTCCGTGGAGAGTATGAACGCACTACTCAAGTACTACGAGACAGGTATCCTTACGTCGAAGGAGTACGATTTACTCCTAAACGATCTAACAAAAGAACGGGATACGTTGAAGGAGCAGAACTTACAAAACTAAAAGAATTTAACCCTACATCTAGAGATCATATATCGTGGATCTTACAGACACATTATGGCTGGACGCCTTCATCACTGACGAACTCAGGGAAGGCGGTTATAGACGAGACCGTACTAAAAGATATTGGGACGGATATAGCTCTTCAGTTCTTGACACTACTCACTCTGACGAAGCAGTTAGGGATGATATCAGAAGGCGTCAACGCATGGCAGAAGCTTGTTACGACGTCTAGTAGAATCCATCACCACTGTTCAGTAGCAACGGCTACATTTAGATGCGCACACCGATCTCCGAATCTCGGACAGGTTCCAAGCGATGAAAGATTTAGACGTTTATTTATTGCTAGCCCAGATAAGAGATTGGCTGCTGCTGATCTTAGTGGGATTGAGCTACGTATGCTTGCTCACTATCTCGGCAGATATGATGGAGGGCGATACGCTAGAGTGCTTCTCGAAGGGGACATACACCAAGAAAATGCAGACAAAATTGGAATCTCTAGGAAACAAGTTAAGACCGTAACCTATGCCTTTCTTTATGGGGCAGGTGATATTAAAATTGGACACTCCTATGACAAGCAACTATCTGAAACACAAGCTAGAAAGAAAGGCAAAGAGATACGGGAAGCGTATGTCGGAGCTATCGATGGGCTTAAAGAACTCTTGGAAGCTGTACACTCGGCTAGTGAGAGGGGTTATGTACTTGGGCTAGACAAACGTAAGATCCTAGTAGATAAGAAACATAAAAGTTTAAATTACCTTTTGCAAGGGTCGGCTGCAATCGTAGCTAAAAAATGGATGGTTATCACTCATGACCATATCAAAGAAATGGATTTACACTGTAACCAGCTCGCTTTTATTCATGACGAGTTGCAGTTTGAATCTGAACCAGAACATGTTGATGATCTCAAATCTCTTCTTGTTCTCTCCGCAGCTGAAGCTGGCGAGTATTACAATATGCGAATACCCGTAGCTGCTGAAGCTAAGGATGGCCATACATGGGCCGACACACATTAACACCAATTATTATGAATGACGAAGTACAAGTAGCTTGGGCTGCAGGATTCTTCGAAGGAGAAGGTTGTATCAAAACGCAAAAAGCAAACTATCAAGCTATTTGCATAAACAATACAGATAAAGACGTTATAGAACGCTTTGTATCTATTGTAAATTATGGTAACCTTAATGGTCCTTACAAAAGTAATGGTAGAAAACACAAACCTACTCACAAACCCTATTGGTCTTGGGAAATTTCAAAGAAATCAGAAGTAAAAAGGATTTTAGAAATGTTTTTACCCTACTTAGGAAAGAGACGTAGTCAAAGAGCGGAACAGGCTCTATACCACCTTACATGAAATTATTAATAGATGCAGACTTCATCGTCTACAAAGCATGTGCGGCAGCAGAAAATGAAATTGATTTTGGTAACGATGTTATTCTTGTCACTTCCAACTTTAGCGACGCATATGGAGCAACAAAGCGAGAACTTACCAAACTTGAAAACAAATTTGGGTCATTCTCTTCTATGATACTGTTCTTTTCCGACAGTGAAAATTTTAGGAAAAAAATATGTCCAGATTACAAAGGACATCGAAATCGTAAGAAACCTTGTGGATACAAGCGTGTAATAGAGGCTTTAAAGAAAGAGTATAAGGTTATTATTAAACCTACACTTGAAGCCGACGATTCCATGGGCGTTTACGCCACTAAGTATCCGGGAAATATGATAGTTTCACCTGACAAGGACATGAAACAAATCCCCGGAAAATTATATAACTTTGATGAAATGTTCACAATCACGCCTGAAGAGGGTGCGAAATGGCATTTAATTCAAACAATGGCAGGTGACCAAACTGATGGATACTCCGGAGTACCCGGAATTGGTGTCAAAAGAGCGGTTACTTTGTTTGAAGCTGAGGGATATAGTTGGAAAACAGTATGTAAAGCTTTTCATGATAAAGGTTATACGCAAGTTACAGCTCTAGCTAATGCTAGACTTGCAAGAATATTAACAGCAGATGATTATGACTTCAAATCAAAACAACCCAAGCTTTGGTCCCCCACCTCCGATTACAAAATTAACAATGGAGCAGGATCTCCAGATGAGAGTAATAGAGGACAGACTAAATAGTGGTCAAGCAAAATATGAAGATGTAGTTACTGTATTCCTAGCCATGCAGAGACAAAACTTTGTACTGGCTAACTCCATTCAAAATTTAGTATCAAAATGGCCAAAGGTCCAGCCTACTATCAACGAGGATCTATCAATGTTTGGGATTTTATTAGAGACCAAGGATTGAATTTTCACCTCGGAAATGCTATCAAATACATCTGCAGAGCAGGTCATAAAGATAGCAAAATACAAGACTTAGAAAAAGCAATTCACTATTTAGAAAACGAACTCCACCATGAAAAAGACCTTTATTTCCGAGCAAGCCAAGGAATTCCGTACGAAATACAACCTGCGGAACTCTCCGAATCGAGAGAAACGTTCATATCAGAAAACGCTTGTGATTGAGGAATTCAAAGAATTCTTAGAAGCAGAAGATGTATTATTTAGAGATAACCCTACAATAAAAGCAGATTGTTTAAAAGAGTTAGCTGACTTAGTATATGTATGTTATCAATATGCTACTAACATGGGATGGTTATTAGATGAAGCTTTAGATCGTGTACATAAAAGCAATATGTCCAAGCTCGGTGAGGACGGGAAACCAGTATACCGAGAAGACGGAAAGGTTCTTAAAGGACCAAACTACGAACCACCAACTTTAACAGATTTAATTTAATGGCAGAACTAATCTCCCGCACTGGTCGGGTCCAACAATGGTTGGATAACCCAGAATCAAGACTTCCAGTGAGCTGTACTGTATTCGTCGTCGATGACTCCATGGAGGGTCCAGAGGGCATAGAGGCTAGCTGGAGATTTGCGTCACATGCATTGAGGCATGGGGCAGGGTGTGCTATACACCTATCAAAACTCAGACCGAAAGGTCACGAGAATGGAAGAGGCTTAACAGCTAGTGGTCCAGTCTCATTTGCAAAAATTTACTCAGTATTAAATGAAACACTCAGAAGGGGCGGGCATTATAAAAATGGGGCTATTGTTGCCCACCTTGATATTAATCACCCCGATATTCTTGAGTTCGTGCAGCTTGGAAGGCATGATGCTCCGTGGATTAAAAGGTGTATCGACCTCGACTCCGGACTTTGGAACGCCACAGACGCCAGAACTAAACAAGCCATCATTGAAGGGATTAAGTCCGGAGATATCTGGCTCAACAAAATAAAATATGAACATGGACAAAGAATATACGGCAATGTCTGTCTTGAGGTTTACTTGCCCTCACGAGGAACATGCTTGCTCCAGCATGTCAATCTCGCAGCTTGTGAACCACGGGACATACAAAAGGCTTTCGCTCAAGGTATGTCCGAGTTGTGCGATCTCCATGGCAGAACAGGTGTTGGAGGGACTGGAGAGTACCTATCCTCGGATATCGACAGGCAAGTCGGGCTCGGAATGCTTGGCTTGGCCAACCTCCTCAGACGAACCGGAGTAACTTATAAAGAGTTCGGTGAAGCTTTGAATGCAGTAAATAATACATTACCTTATGACGGTAATAGTATGGCATTACAGATAGCTTATAACATGAGAGAAGGTATTGAAGGCGCAGCATATATAGCAAAAAATAATAAAATGGTACGTGCTTTTGCAATAGCTCCTACCGCAAGCTGCTCTTATCGCAGCAAGGATGGCGATGGGTACACCTCAACGCCAGAAATTGCACCTCCAATAGCACGCTCTGTTGACAGAGATAGTGGTACATTTGGAGTTGAACACTATGATTATGGCGACGTTGAGATCGCCTCGGAAGTTGGATGGGATGCTTATAAGAGTGTCGCTGATGGACTGATGATAATGCTCGACAAAACAGGACTTCTTCACGGCTATTCATTTAACAGCTGGAGTGATGTTGTACAATATGACATCAACTTCGTGGAAGAGTGGTTACTATCACCCCAGACCTCCTTATACTACAGCCTTCAGGTAATGGGCGACACACAGGATAAGAGCGATGCGTATGCTGCATTAGATAAAGCCGAAGTCGATGATTACTTGCAGGATATACTCGGAAACGAGCCCGTAACCTGTGATTGTCAAGAATGATGAGAAAACATCCCTACGAATTGTTAATGGACCGCAAGAGAACGTGGTCCCCAGTAAAACCCACCAAAGGAGAGTTTAAAGAAGGTGCAGAAGAAACCCTTAAACGTGCTCTCTCAATACGTCATATGGAGCTCCCTGTTGGAAGCTTCATTAGTGAGGCATTGGAGAAGAGTATTCCCGATAATGCCAGAAAACTCCTTGAATCAAATGTTAAAGACGAGGAGAAACATGACCTAGCATTAGGTTATATAGCAGATGTATATTCTGTTAATGATATAGATGAAAAAGAAGGAAAACTATTAAGAGATGCTTGGATTTCTCACCCTGACCATACCATTCTTAAAGCACTTGTCGCAGAACGAGCTATATTCTTTGTTCTACTCCCTTTCTTTCGGTTTAATGGGTGCGCTGCTTTACGTACAGTATCGGCAGATATCAGCAGAGACGAACAGATCCATGTCGGGAGTAATTCTCTTGTATGTGCAGAGCTGGGTCTTTCTGCTTCTCCTAGCTTGGATAAGCTTAGGAAGGCCACTATTAACTGGGTAATGCAGCCACTAGGTATAAATACTACCGATAAATATTTGGACAAAAAATTTTGGCTGGATGCGAGTGATCGCTTAATGTATGAGGGAAAAGCTCCAGAGTTTTCTGAGACCAAGAGAGCCCGTATGCCAGCATTTTTCGAACATGCAAACACCAATCTCCCTAAATACGCTTAGGTTACACAACGACCGATTGGATGAACTAATTAACAGGCTTGATTCTAACTACGGTTGGAAACCAGTTCATCCTAAAGAACCCATTGAATCGATCATGTATCGTGCGGGTCAAGCCAGTGTTATAGAGTATATTAAATCCATAATGGAGGAAGAAATTTAATGTGTATATCAAGTGGCCCTAGCTTGCCACCGCCAGCACCTTTACCACCGCCACCACCACCACCAGCTCCACCAAGAGCACCGATACCTGAACCGGAGCACGTAGAAAGAGAAGTTAACCCAACAGTACAGAACCCAGAGAGTGAGGTTGAAACAAATCCATACTCAACAGGTACTGAAGCATTGACAATACCTCTACAGAACCCAACTAATAATCCTACAGGTGGATCATCAACAGGAGTTAATCCATGAATGCACGTGAGAGATACAACTCATTAACATCGCAACGTACTATGTTCCTGCACAGTGCGGTGGAGTGTTCTAAACTCACGTTACCTTATTTAATTACTGAAGATACAAGTTCAAGACAAAACTATAAAACTCTTATAACACCTTGGCAAAGCGTAGGTGCTAAGGTAGTAGTAACGTTAGCAGCTAAATTAATGTTAGCGTTACTACCACCTCAGACTACATTCTTTAAGCTACAGATAAGAGAAGATAAACTTGGTAGTGAAATGCCAGTGCAAATGCGTAGTGAACTTGACTTATCATTCTCTAAGATAGAGAGATTGATTATGGATTACATCGCAGCATCGAATGATCGTGTTGTAATTCATCAGGCACTTAAACATCTTATCGTAGGTGGTAATGCATTAATCTTTATGGGTAAGGATGGTTTAAAGAACTTTCCTCTGCAAAGATATGTTGTCAACCGAGATGGGGATGGTAACGTCCTAGAAATAGTTACAAAGGAACTTATAAGTCGCAAGATTCTGGACGTAGAGCTACCAGAAGAAGACATACCTTCACCTAATGATGAAGGTGGGACAAGCTCAGACGGAGATGACGTTGAGGTGTACACCTGCGTTAAACTGGATGATAAATCAGGTCGTTGGACTTGGCACCAAGAAGTATTTGATAAAGTAATTAAGGGTAGTCAAAGTACAGCACCAAAGAATGCAAGTCCATGGTTACCACTCCGATTCAATACAGTAGATGGAGAAGATTATGGTAGAGGAAGAGTAGAGGAATTCATTGGTGATCTCAAGTCACTCGAAGGATTATCTCAGGCATTAGTAGAAGGCTCTGCAGCAGCTGCTAAAGTAGTATTCCTTGTATCACCATCATCAACTACAAAACCAAAGACTATAGCCGAAGCTGGTAACGGTGCTATTGTTCAGGGTAGACCTGAAGACGTAGCAGTTATACAGGTAGGCAAGACAGCTGACTTCCAAACAGCTGCTAATATGGCTCAACAAATTGAGCGTAGAATAAGTGATGCTTTCCTTACTATGAATGTAAGACAAGCTGAACGTGTAACAGCGGAGGAAGTACGCTTAACACAAATGGAATTAGAACAACAGCTTGGAGGTTTATTCTCTCTACTAACTGTTGAATTCTTAATACCTTATCTGAATAGAACACTACTTGTACTAACACGTAGTAATCAGATACCTAAGATACCAAAAGATTTAGCACGTCCATCAATAGTAGCTGGAGTCAATGCTCTTGGTCGTGGTCAAGACAGAGAAAGTTTAGTTGCATTCTTAACTACTATCTCTCAAGCCATGGGACCAGATATGATGATGCAACATATCAATCCTATAGAAGCTATCAAACGTCTAGCTACCTCACAAGGTATAGATGTACTTAACCTAGTTAAGACTGAACAGCAGATAGGACAAGATAGACAGAAACTAATGATGCAACAGGCACAACAATCTCTTGTCGGTCAGGCAGGACAGTTTGCTAACACAGCAATGATGGATCCTGAGAAAAACCCTGAAGGTACACAAGCTCTTGGTAATTTAGTAGCAGATCAAGCTAACGCATTATTAGGAGGAGGACAACAAGCCCCACCACCACAGTAAATTATGGCAGAAATTTTAACAACAACTGATGCACCCGGAGGTCCAGCCGCACCGGAGGTAATCACAACAGAAGATAATCTATCAGCAGAAGAACAAGATTCTCTGGCAGTAGGTGAATCTATTGCTGAAGCACAAGATACATTATTAGCTGGTAAATACAAGGACGCCTCTGAATTAGAGACAGCCTACAAAGAGTTAGAAGCAAAGCTAGGTGAACGTGATGCACCAGAAGAAGTAGCTACACCGGAACCAGAATCAGATGTACCTCCATCAGTAGCAGCTGCTACAACATTAATTAATGATGCGTCATCTGAGTACTGGAATAATGGAGAGAAACTTTCTAATGAAACTATTCAGAAGTTCTCTAGTATGAGCAGCCAAGATTTGGTCGATGCTTATATTAGTATGACTAAGAATAATCCTCAAGCAGTAACACAAGCCCCTGTTGATTTGTCTGATGCACAAGTTAATCAGATTCAGAATCAAGTAGGTGGTGCTCAAAAATATAATGAGCTTGTTACATGGGCAAGTAATAATTTAAACAGAGATCAGACAGCAGCGTTTGATAATATAATAAACAGTGGTAATACTCAAGCAATTTCACTAGCGGTAGCTGGTTTAAGATCTCAGTATGAAGCTGCTAACGGTTATGAAGGTACTATGATTTCAGGTAAAGCACCTAACTCTTCTGGTAATGTATTCCGTAGTCAACAAGAACTTGTTGCTGCAATGAATGACAGAAGATACGACAATGATCCTGCATACAGACAGGATGTAATAGAAAAATTAGACAGATCCGATTTACAATTTTAAACTAATGCCTTATCCAAGCAAACCCCCAGAAAAAAGAAAGCCTCCAAAGCCACCAGCACCTAAGCCTCCTAAGCCTCCAGCACCTAAGCCTCCATGGGATGAGCAGAATACTGAAGATGCTGCAGGTAAGCCAGTTCCCGGTGGCGGTGGTCCGAAAGGTACATACACCCCATATCGTGATTGATTAATGAAATCTGATTTACTTGTAATTGATGATTTTTATTCAGATCCTGATTTTGTAAGAGACTTTGCACTTAAACAGCAATTTAATGTCTTCGGTACATACCCCGGTAGACGGACTAAAAATTTTCTTACAGATGAACTAAAGGATAAAATACAAACATCTATTCATCCGCATGCAGGTAAAGCTATCGATTGGTTAGAAGAAGATGGTGGTTCTGGATCTTTCCAGTTAACTTACGCTAAAGATTTAAGTTGGGTACATACCGACGATTATAATGATTGGGGAGGAGTTTTATATTTAACTCCTGAAGCTCCACTATCTAGTGGAACCGGATTCTTTAAATCCAAAATTGATGGTACAATATTTGGAGATAATGAATCATTCAAAAAAGATCGTTATGATAAAACTAAATGGGATTTAGTAAGTTCTATAGGTAATGTATATAATAGACTTATCCTTTTTCGTGCTAACCAATGGCATACTTCATTAGATTACTTTGGTAATACTAAAGAAACAGGTAGATTAACACAAGTATTTTTTATTAATACAGAAAGGTAGCGGCTGACCCGAAAGATCGTACTCGGCCCACACGAACTTTTACTCTTCTATCAATGACAACTACAACTGAACAGGGCGGACGCAACAACAGATTCGCAACCGAGCCTCAAGTACAAGTAATCAAAGCTGATTATTTTGACAATGCTGAACGTGTTAATGGACAACTAGCTATGCTAGGTTTCGTTGCCGCTCTTGGTTCATACATAATAACTGGACAAATAATCCCCGGCATTTTTTAAATGGCAACAACAGTAACATTAACCAAACCAACTGATAACTGGCAACGTTTTTGTGACTGGACAACAAGTACCGACAACCGGCTTTACGTCGGTTGGTTCGGTGTCCTTATGATCCCTGCACTACTAACGGCAGCTACATGCTTTATCATAGCATTCATAGCAGCACCTCCAGTTGACATAGATGGTATTAGAGAACCCGTAGCAGGGTCATTATTATATGGAAACAACATCATCTCAGGAGCCATCGTCCCGAGCTCTAACGCAATCGGTCTTCACTTCTACCCAATCTGGGAAGCTGCAACCCTCGACGAGTGGTTATATAACGGTGGACCATATCAACTCATTGTGTTCCACTTTCTCATCGGTATCGCAGCATACATGGGACGCCAATGGGAACTTAGTTATCGACTAGGAATGCGCCCATGGATATGTGTCGCATATTCTGCACCAGTATCAGCAGCCTTTGCTGTGTTCTTGGTGTACCCCTTTGGTCAAGGGAGTTTCTCTGATGGTATGCCTCTTGGCATTTCCGGTACTTTCAATTTTATGTTCGTATTTCAAGCCGAGCATAATATCCTCATGCATCCATTCCATATGCTTGGTGTTATTGGGATGTTCGGGGGAGCTTTATTCGCTGCTATGCACGGAAGTCTTGTTACTTCCTCACTCATTCGAGAGACAACTGAAACGGAGTCTCAGAATTATGGATATAAATTCGGCCAAGAAGAAGAGACGTATAATATCGTCGCAGCTCACGGCTACTTTGGGAGGCTTATCTTTCAATACGCCAGCTTTAATAATAGCAGGAGCCTTCATTTTTTCCTTGCTGTTTTCCCAGTCGTTTGCATATGGTTCACCAGTATGGGAATCAGTACTATGGCTTTTAATCTCAACGGTTTTAACTTCAATCAGTCAGTCGTTGACTCAAGTGGTAGGGTTGTCCCTACTTGGGCAGACGTCTTGAACCGTGCTAATCTAGGTATGGAAGTGATGCACGAAAGAAACGCTCATAATTTCCCGCTAGATTTAGCGGCTACAAAACAACTTATAGGATAGTAATACAATGTGCTTAGGCTCAACAACTTCTCCAGTAACAACACAAACAATTAACTGGGGACAACCTCAAGATCCCAATCCATTAATGACACCTCCTCCAGCACCAACACCGCCAAGCACTAACCCAACAGTGAATACTGGTGGTAGCTCAGGAGGAGGAGGATCATCATCCGGTAGTTCCAGCAGTGGTTCTTCTGGATCAAGTACACCTTCTAATGATTCATTAGGATCAGGTGGACTGAACTACTAAACACCACGTCCGTTCATCCTTAATTGGACGCATGAATTCACAGCATGGAACGGGGCTGTGATACTGGAGATCATTATGACTCTTACGTATCGTGGTGTAGAATACACAAAAAAAACTAACAACTAATTTTTTAAAATGAAATCAATTGCACTAGCCCTAGCTACAATCTCATTTGCTTCGACTCCTGCAATGGCTGGCGTCTATCTAAACGCTGAGTCAAGAGACGGATATACAGGTTCCGATTATACAGGTAGAGCTATAGATCTTCACGTTGGTTACGAAGGAGAAGTAGGTAAGCTTGGATATTATGTTCAAGGTGGACCACAAATCTCAGCAGTAGCTGATGTAGATGGATCAGAAACAACATTATCTGGTAAGCTTGGAGGTAAGTATAACCTAACTCAAAGACTTGATGTCTATGGAGAAGTATCAGGTGTCTCTAATGAAGAAGCTGATAACACTTACGGCACAAAAATAGGCGCTAAATTTAAATTCTAATGTCACAACAATCTACTCAAGCTACAGCTTTTGTAACACCTCTCACACCTGAGAGTAGAATACACGCTGTCAATGAAGACAAGAAAAAAGAAGAAGAGTGGGAACCAGAAACTCTCGAGGAAGCACTCCTTGGTGAGCCAGCTGGCGACCAGTCTTACTAAATTAAATGAAATGTGGATAGGGGTATTCTTACTCCTATTCATTTTCTTATTTATCGAATCAGCGCACGTTCGCTATCACGAAAAGGCGGCACCTCATTGTGCTACCTTGCGAGTGTCAATGGATGACAGTAGCTTTCCAAGCTAACTTTACAGGGGTTCGATTCCCCTCACTCGCTTTGGCATTAGCCCCTACGGGGATACCTTTTGCCGTCTAGACGGTGGGATAGACCACAAAAAAACGATCAAAAAATTTACACGTGTAGACAAGCAATACATTTTATTAATTAACAATGGCTCAACAGTCAACAGTTAACCCAGCTCCAGTTACCTATGCAGGTGCTAATAATCTATCATCTGCAAACACTGCTGCTAGGCGTAACTTATACCTCAAGCTCTTTAGTGGAGAGCTGTTCAAAGGTTTCCAGCGTAATACAATTGCGAGGGATTTAATCACTAAGCGTACCCTAAAGAATGGACGTTCATTACAGTTCATCTTCACAGGTCGCACCAAGTCTGAATTCCATGTACCCGGACAATCCATTCTAGGTAACTCGGATCAGGCACCTCCAGTAGCAGAGGTAACCATCGAATGCGATGACCTCTTAATCAGTTCTGCATTCGTGTATGAATTAGATGAGACACTTGCGCATTACGATTTACGTGGGGAAATCTCTCGTAAGATTGGTTACGCTCTAGCCGAAAACTATGACCGTAGAATCTTCAGAGCAATCACAAAGAGTGCTCGTTCTGCAGGTCCAATCACAGCTACTAACTTCGTAGAACCCGGTGGAACACAGATTCAAGTCGGTACTTCTACAACTTCTGGAGCTGAAGCTTTCGATGCTACTAAACTCACAGACGCTTTCTATGATGCCGCTGCAGCCCTAGATGAAAAGGGTGTAAGTGGTGAAGGTAGAGTAGCTGTACTATCTCCAAGACAATACTATGAACTTATCCAAGCAGTTGGTGGTTCTGGTTCTGGAGCATACCTAATTAACCGTGACGAGCAGGGTGATGCCCTTCAGTCAGGAAACGGAATCATTGAAATTGCAGGTATCAAAATCTACAAATCAATGAATATCCCATTCTTCGGTAAGTTTGGTACTAAGTATGGTACTGCATCTGCTACTGCACCGGGTACAACTTCTCCCGGAAATGTAGGTTCGTTCGTTGGTGATTCAATGGGCGATCAGGAGAACAATGCAACTCCTTCAGGTCAGAAGACAGTTAACGACTACGGTGAAGAAGCTAAGTTCGATCACTCTTGTGGTCTTATCTTCCAGAAAGAAGCCGTAGGTTGTGTGGAGGCTATTGGCCCACAGGTCCAAGTTACATCAGGTGACGTGTCCGTGATTTATCAGGGTGACGTGATTCTAGGTAGGTTGGCTATGGGAGCCGCTCCTCTTAACCCAGCTGCTGCTGTGGAACTTGTTTGCGGTAAGGCTGCCCTCACTGGCAATAACGCTGCATTCTAACTTTTATATTTTAATCAACATACACAGGGGGTCTTCGGACCTCCTCTTTTTTTATGGCTACCACGACAACAGACACCGATACCGAACTATCCGCAGTGAACTCAATCTTGGGAGCTATCGGTCAATCACCAGTAACAACTTTAAATTTCACTAATCCAGAAGTTTCATTTATTTACAATATATTAACCGAAGTTAATAAAGATGTACAGAATGAAGGCTGGCATTTTAATTCAGAAGAACATGTAAAATTAACTCCTGATCCTACTACTAAATATGTGACACTACCTGCTAAAACATTAAGGTATAGTCTTAATGATGGTTTATATGATAAAACTAAAGACCTTGTAGTTAGGAATGGTAGGTTATATGATTTAGTAGATCATACTGATGAATTTGATAATGATTTATACATTGATGTTGTATCATTATATGCGTTTGAAGATCTACCTAATGTATTCCAACGTTATATAACCTATAGAGCTGCAGTTAGAGCAGCATCCCAATTAGTTTCTAACCCTAGTTTATCTAAATTATTAGCAAGTGATGAAGCTAAATCTAGAGCTGCATGTATGGAGTATGAATGCGATATATCTAACCCCTCATTCTTTGGTACTCCTCACGATACTTATTACAAATCATTCCAGCCTTATAAATCATTAGGGAGAACTTAATGGCAACAGTAACACAAACAGTACCTACTTACACAGGTGGTATATCACAACAGCCTGACGAATTGAAAGTTCCGGGTCAAGTGAATAAAGCAACAAATATAATACCTGATGTAACACTAGGTTTAACTAAAAGACCCGGAGGTAGATTTCTAGCTAGTCTTTCTGACACTGCTAATTTTGATGTACCTCATGGTAGTTTGACTAATAGAGTATATGACCCTGATGCTCAAACAAATGGTAAATGGTTTAGTTATTATAGAGATGAAGTAGAACAATATATAGGACAGATAGATAGGGGAGGAGAAGTTAGAATGTGGAAATGTTCAGACGGAACTCCAGTTAAAGTCATCTATGATGGTGGGCATGGTAGTGCTACTGATACTGCATTGAAATTGTATCTGAATCATAATGGTGATGAAGATATTCAAACTTTAACTCTGAATGATTTTACATACATAACTAACCGTGGTACATTAAAAAGTGATGGTTCAGCACATCCTAAAACTACGGTTGCAATGAAAGCTTTAACAGCAGGTGAGTATAATCCTGATGCTACTGTTACAGCAGATAAAAATAAAAATGATGAAAGACCTGCTGAAGCTTACATTGATTTAAAAAAGATATCTTATTCTAGTCAGTACTCTGTTAATTTATTTGACAGCACTACTTCATCTACAATTAGTACAGCAACAAGAATTCAAATTGAACGTGATGCTGATAGCTCTAATACTTGTGCATCAGATGGAAGTATGCCAAGTAATAATACAGCAATAGGAACAGGAAGCTACACAAGCAGATGTACTAATGCAGCTGGTAATTCTCAAGATGCATACTGCCCGAACGTTGATACACGTATCTTCGCTATATCAGCTGGTCAAGCTGGTGATGCTGATGATGCTAATGGTGTAGCACATAACTATAATGTAGTCAGAGGTGGATCAACTTATAACTCTGGTGAAATGGCTAACCTATATTTTCGTATAGCAACTATAGGTCAGTCTGTAGCTCAGGGTGGTAGTCAAAGTAATCCAGATTATCAATGTAGATATACCACTACACATGATTTATTATATGGTGGAGAAGGTTGGGAAACTGGAGATTACTTTGATGTCTGGATGAAAGATGCTAGGTATCGAGTAACAATTAAAGATCATAGTGTTTCTAAAATTCAAGCTACTATGGATGGTAATGCAGGTTCAGGTGCTATTAGACCTATGCCTACACCATTTGATAATGAAACTACAATTACTGCAGAAAGTATATTAGGAGAAATCAGGACAATAATAGAAACCTATAATAATGGTATAACAGCCTCTGAAACTCAACAGATAGGTACAGGACTTTATTTAACTGATGGAGATCCATTTAATATATCTACATCTAATGGTGATTTAATGACAGTATTTGCTAGAAATGTAAATACAGTAGAAGATTTACCAGCTCAATGTAAGAATGGATATGTAGTAAAAGTTACAAATAGTGATGCTGATGAAGATGACTATTGGGTAAAATTTATCGGAGAGAATGCTAAGGATGGTTCAGGTGTTTGGGAAGAATGTCCAGAACCGGGTAGGCTAATTAACTACGATGAAGAAACCATGCCTGTACAGCTTATACGTTTGCAGGATAATGGTAAGGATGAGAATGGTGATAACTATTTAACTGGTACTGCAGGTGAAGTAACAGGAACTTCCGGTGAAATTTATTTTAAAGTTAGTCATCCTACATGGGAAAAATGTCAAGTAGGTGATGATGTAACTAACCCTAAACCAACATTTGTTGGGAAAAAAATTTCAAGGTTAATATTCTTTAGAAATAGACTTTGTGTATTAGCTGGTACTAATATCATAATGTCTAGACCCGGTGATTATTTCAATTTCTGGGCAAAATCTGCAATTACATATGCAAACTCTGATCCCATAGATATATCTATTAGTTCTAAATATCCATCTACAATATATGATGGAATTCAAATTAATAATGGACTGATTTTATTCACTAAAAATGAACAATTTATGGTGACTACAGACAGTGATATCTTAAATCCGACAACAGCTAAAATTAATTCTATTTCTGATTACAGCTTTAATCATAAATCTAATCCTGTGTCTCTTGGTACAAGTATAGGATTCTTGGATAATGCTGGTAAATATACACGCTTCTTTGAAATGGCTGGTATAAGAAGAGAAGTAGCACCTAAAATTGTTGAACAAAGTAAAGTAGTTAGTAAACTATTTGATGCAAATTTAAATATCATATCAGCTTCTAGGGAGAATTCTATTATATTCTTCAGTGAAAGAGGTAAATCTACTATTTATGGATTTAGATATTTTAACTCAGCTGAGAAACGTACACAACAAGCATGGTTTACTTGGGAATTAAGTGGTGATTTACAGTATCATTGTGCATTAGATGATTCATTCTACGCTGTTGTAAGGAATGGTACTAAAGATGTGATGCAAAAATTTGACATAAAAATGTTAAGTGATTCACGTCAAGTAACTGATGATATGGATACAACTGATACATCAGATGATAAATTATACAGAGTACATTTAGATAATAGTAAAATTATAACAGCATCTCAATTAGGATATTCAGCTACAACTGGTAGAACTGGATTCACTAAACCTGATGGATTTAACTCCACTAAACAGTTAGCTGTATTCTGCCATGTATCTGGTAATGAAGTAGGTAGATATGCAGAAGCATCAGTTGTTGGTAATCCCGGAAATTATAATATAGAATTTGATGGAGATTGGACTGGTCAAGATTTAACAGTAGGTTACCTATTTGATATGGAAGTTGAATTTCCTACTATACATATCACTAGACAAGAACAAGATGCATATAGATCTGATACTAGAGGATCTTTAGTTATCCATAGAATCAAATTAAGTCTTGGTGATGCTGGACAATATTCAACATTACTTCAACGTACAGGTAAACCTGATTATACAGAATTATTTGAACCACCTTATGCTGATAATTATAATGCCAACCAACTTCCTATTAAATCAGAATCTATCAGAACAGTACCAATATATGATAGAAATATAAATTGTAATATAATACTTAAATCCACACACCCTTCACCTGCCACTTTACAATCTATGACTTGGGAAGGGGAGTACACACCCAAATATTACAGTCGTGTCTGAGTACATCAACTCAATTACAATTGAGGCTGCGCTTTTTGTAGCCTCTAATTTACTTCCTGCTGACCGTAGGGAGGTGAAAGAAGGACATGGTGCTGACCCCTTACAATATCTACTATCTGAAGCTGCTAAAGGTACATGTGTATCGTTCAAATCGCCTAGCGGCAGGATTGCCGGAATGGCTGGCATTGATGATGGTGGACAAATATGGATGCTCTGCACTGATGTCATTCATGAACATCCTTTAATTTTTGCAAGAGAAGCTAAACGATGGATAGAAAGTAGAGAAGAGAAGCTTCTATGGAATGTAGTGGACAAACGAAATACAACCCACTTAAAACTTCTCAAATTTTTAGGGTTCAAATTCCTACGGGAATTGAAATATGGACCTAACCAATTGACCTTTATCGAGTTTTGCCGTGTGCGCAGGAGCAGCAGCTGCAGCAGCAGCCAATAAAAATGCCAAAAGGCAGTATAAATATGCAATGCAGAAGCGAGAGCGGAAGCATATGCAGAAGCTTAGTACTTTCAATGCCGCTAAGGTACAGTTTGAAAAAGCTTATTCAAATATTCATATGGGTTTGAATGCCTCTTATAGTAGAGCACAAACCAAAATGAATCAAATGACAGATAAAGCATTGAATGAAAATCAAGGTGCTTTATTGAAACACTTAAATCAAAGTAAGTTTGGAGACTTACTAGCTAGTGGAAGAACAGGACAATCAATAAGAAGATTTGGTGTACTAGAGAAAGCAGCTTTAGGTAGATTCTATGCTACACAACAAGCTAATTTAACTAAAGCTCAGTATGCTATGGACGAAGGTACTAAACTATCTAGACGTAAAGCATTCGCAGCTCAAGAAGCTGAGTTTGCTAAGGTAGCCTTCCAACCTACAGAAGATGTTGCACCACCAAGACCTGTTATGCAGAATGTTGGTATGGCGTTATTCGGTGATGCTCTTAGCCTTGCTGGGACTATCGCTGGCTTTGCGTAGGAGGTATTAAATGGCACAAGTCAATGAATTCGACACCTTCCAGTATCTTAAACCAGCTGATTATCTACCCTCTTTAGAAAAAAGGTATCGAGAAACTAACCAAGGTTTCGAAGATGCTGAAGTAATGGCTAAGGTTAATGATAGACAAAGAGTTGCAAATGCTGAAATATTCGGCAAAGCTATAAAGAATGCTCAAAACTTTTCAACAACCGCAGTTAAAGGATTAAAGAAGCAGAGAAAAGAACAGCAACAGATATTTAAAAATGAAGCCTTTGATTATGCTCAAACCATCGGGGCGACTCAAGAAGGGTTATATGAATTTAGACAGACTAGAAGAAAGTTAGGAGAAGATCATTCAGTACTAGCTTATATATCTCATTTATATTCGCAAAGGGATGATTCTGATACAGCCCTTGAGATGATAAATCTCTCTGGCTGGAGATCTCAAATAATGGAGGAGACGCTAGCTAAAGATTATGCTAATCGTTTTCCAGAGAAATTCCAAACAGAGATAAATCAGAAAGATGAGAATGGTCAAAACAAGTACTATATTGATATTAAAGAAGATGATGGTTCTACAAGACGGGTAGTATGGTCGGATGAGAATAAGACTGTAGCAGAAGCTACGATGCTAATGAAGGACTTTAACCTGAAAAATGGTTATAATCCTATCAGTCATTATCGTAAAGAATTTGCTACTGATGTCTTTTGGGAGAATTTCCAGAAATCTCAAAATACAATACTTGATGGTGTTAGAGCAGAAAAACGATCTGCCTTAGCTAAATCTACTCTTGCATTTCATGAATCTGCTATTATAGTAGCAGCTGAATCTAGTCCTCAAAACCTTGTAAAAATCTTACAAGAAATAGAAATGAACGAGGCATCCCTAATAGGGGGTACTCGTCAGACTGCAAGAACATATTTAAATGATTTTGTCTTGAATTTATTTAGACAAAAGAAGATTACATATGACCAAGCTAGAGGAGTTATAACTGGTACATTTCAAAGAAATGATGGTACTACTCAACCTTTAACTAGTTTTAAAGAGTATGAGAAATTTCAATCACAACTCCAAGCTATTCAGACTGGATTCTCTAATGAAGAGACTGTTAGAGTTAGTGCGTTTGGAGATGAGTTTACTCAGAGAACTATTAAAGGTTTAGAAGAAACTGATACTGTTTTAACTGAAGCAATATTATCGGAAGCTAAAGATACTTTTAAACAGGAATTCTTCGAAATATTTGAAAGACCTCCAACTGAAACTGAATATCCTAAAAAGTTATTAAATATGATGACTGTTGAGGATAAGAGTGATGAGGATATTATTAGTATTTTAGCAGCGAAGAAAGCAGCTAACGAAGCGATTGTTTATCAAGATTACGCTAGAATACAAGATCCTGTTAAAAGAAAGATATGGTCAGACTTCGCTAAAACAGCAGCTGGATCTGGTATGACTGATGAAGATCATGCTAGTCGTAATGAGAATTTACCTCCATTAGTAGCTGGTATTCTTGCACAAACGTTAGGTCCAATGGGGCCAACTAAGAGTAGAGAATACCTACAGTTATATCCAAAAGCTGAGAGATTATATAATATAGAATATGGTAACTTGGTCGATCAATTTGAGAAATCTGACCAAGGTAGATCTGCCTTACATGATGAGATTATCAAACGCATAACTCCTAAATTAACAGCTATTAACGCAGGTTTACCGGGAGAGAACGAGTCACCTGAGAATAACTATAGATTCCATTTAAATCAAGGTAGGCATTATATTCAACAGAATAGAAGTAATTTATCTCTGAATGAGTTATTTGGAGAAGGATTAATTCCGGGTAGTAAAGAACAATATGATAGATTAGTTAATGGTTATGCTAAATCTCCTAGATATAATAGAATCCCTGCATACTATTATGAATTAGCAAGACCTTATAAGGGTATAGATGCATGGGATATAGCTAATCTGCAATATATGTCACAGACTGGTAAGGAGCTTCCTAAACCTAATTATAAAGCTGTGATGCAAACCTTTCAACCTATGAGCCAATACTATTTAACAACTAAAACTACTCATAAATCTAGAAACAAAGTTGATATAATAGAAAATGGTGGGGACTTCAATGCATTTAGTCTTAGACCTGAATTAACGGAGGCACTATTACAATGACAAATAGCTATAATGAACCCTTACAGGTTGATGAAGAGTTAGAACAATCTTTAATAGATAAAGATGCAGCTATTCTTAAACAGAAAGCTGAACAAGATGCATATTATGGAGCTCAACGAGCCGAAGCTCAAGCAGTAGAAGATCAATATGTAGCAGAACAAGAAGATCCTAGAAACAAAGAGAAGTGGGGTATAGGTGGAGTAGTTAAAGAACTTCAATCTGCATTCTCAGGTGGTATTCAAGATACAGCATCTTCTATTGTAACAGCACCAGAACGTCTAATAGATATGACAACTGGTGAGATGCAAGAAGAGATGAAGAATGGTGGGTATGACTCTGAATGGGATGATTGGTTTGTAGATGATAGAAACCCTATTGAAACTAAAACATGGTGGGGAGGACTTATAAGAAGTGCTACACACTTTGGTACTATGGGTGCAGCCATCTTAGCTGCCGCTCCAGCTGCTGGTGCAGCGGGTACAGCTGTAGGACTAGGTAGAGCAGTTTCATTTGCTGGTGGTCTTATGACTAACAATTGGATGAGAGCTGCTGCAGTCGGTGCTGCTTCTGACTTAGCTTCTAAGTATTCACAAGATGCTAATGCTTTACAAGTATTAAGAGATCGTTTTGGATTCATTGATACACCTCTAACAACTAATGACTGGGATCATCCAGCCGTTAAAACATTTAAAAATGTTGTAGAAGGTATGGGTATTGGTGAATTAACTAATGCTCTATTCAAAGTTATGGGTAAAGGTGCTAAACGCATATTACCTGATGGATCTCAAGTGGATGCAAGTATTGAAGCACAGATTAAAAGCCAAGCAAGAGCAAATAGTATAGATGAACAGAATCTAAATAAAGCTGTAGTAGAAATGGCTGAAAGAGGAACAGACTATGGGGCTGCTAAAAACCCCGGAGTTGGTGACTCATGGCAAGGATCACCTACATCAATCGAAAATGTGATGGAGGTAAAGAGAACCCAAAAGAGAATTAGATCTGAATGGGGAGCTGAGGATGGATCACCCGGATCAGTTTCAAGTCCTGCTGATTTAGAACTAGCTGCTAAGAGTCGTGGACTAAGCGACCAAGCTTTAGATGAAGTTTATAAGACCTTGAAAAGCGATGCATCCTATAATGAAATTAGAGCTGCTTTGAAAGAAGGTGGTACTACATTAAGAGAACAGTCAGGAGATGCAATTGAAGCTTTCCATAGACTTGGTTTAGGTAGAAATGCGATGGAAATGAGTCCATCTGAATACCTTGCTGAATTTTATGAGAATGCTATGCCTCATTTTGAAGGTATGCCTGAAGAAATGTTGGAGTTTACTACGAAATATGTAGAAGCCGCAGACCTTTTAACTGGTTCTTTATTACGTGAAATAAGAGATTTAGGTATAGTTGGTAGAGAAATAGCAGATATTGCTGATCTTGGTGACATTGATGGACCTGCAAAAGCACTATATGACAAGCTGATTACTACGGTATCAGAAGTAAATAGAGCTAAACTAATCCAATCACCCGAATTTGTGGCTATAGGACAGCAAAATGTAAGAAACCCTCAGCGTGCTAGACGGTTACAGAAGGAATATGTAGATCAAAACATGAGTGTTCGTGTTGGTGAATCTATAGATGCTTGGAGATTAGCCTTTCAAATAGCTGGTGAAGATGCTAGTGATGATTTATTTAAAGGTATCTTTGAAGTTGTCTCAATGAATAAAGACATTCATAATCTAACTGATTTTGACGCATGGGTAAGGAGAAAGATTAAAGGTGGAGACTTTAAAGGTAAGCCTCAAACAAGTCTACTACTAGGAGAGATGCATAGAGTGATGATTAATAGTGTACTTAGTGGACCTAAAACTCCAGTAAGAGCTATTATGGGTACTTCTACTGCAACCTTCTTAAGACCTATGGCACAAGTTATAGGTGCTGGATTACGTTTACCGTTTACCGGAGACGTTAATACATTACGATCTTCATTAGCATCAGTGAATGCTATGAGAGAAGCGATACCAGAAGCATGGGATATATTTAAAACTAGACTCAATTCTTATTGGGCGGGAGATGTTGCTACTATCAAATCAAGGTTTGTAGAGTATACACCCGGAGATGAGAAGTGGAAAGTATTAGAACATTGGACAGAGAATAGTGGAAAATCTACTGATGGGGATAAAGCAGCATTTAGACTAGCTAATATGGCTAGAGCTTTGAACGATAATAAGTTCTTAACTTACTCAACTAAAATAATGGCTGCAACAGATGATACCTTCGGGTACATCTTGCAAAGATCAAGGGCTAAAGAAAAAGCAGTACGTGAAGCATTAGAAAGCACTTCTCAAGGTAAATGGATTGACATAAACCCTCAATCTTTACAACAGGCAGAAACACGCTTTATGAATCAGATCACAGATGCTGATGGTAATGTCATAGATGAAGCTGTAAAGTTTGCTCAAAAAGAAGTAACACTAACAACTGATTTAACAGGCTTTGCTAAAGGATTAGATGCTGCATTTCAACAAACCCCTTGGGCTAGACCTTTCTTTTTGTTTGCAAGAACTGGTGTGAATGGATTAGCATTAACTGCTAAACATACACCCGGATTTAATTTTCTTGTTAAAGAATGGAATGATATATTCTTTGCTAAACCCGGTGGTGATATGAGCTCACTTGCCAAGTATGGGATCTACACTACTGAAGATCTTATGAATGCTAAGGCATTGCAAGGAGGCCGACTAGCTATAGGTAGTTCAGTTATTTTCATGGCCAACATGCATTTTATGAATGGTGGTCTTACAGGTAACGGTCCGACTGATAGAAGTCAACGTAAAGTATGGATGGATGCTGGATATGTACCTAGAAGTATAAATATTGGAGGAATATGGGTTGGATACGATTCATTTGAACCATTTAACCAGATCCTAGCAGCAGTAGCTGATGTTGGAGATCATAACCAGTTAATGGGAGAACAGTGGACTGAAGATCAATTCCAAAAATTAGCTTTAGTTATAGCTCAAGCAGCTACTCAAAAATCTTATTTATCTAGTTTACAGGGATTTGTTGATTTATTCTCTGGACAACCGGGTCAACAGAACAGAGTAATTGCAGCTTTATTGAATAATCAAGTACCTTTAGCTGGTTTAAGGAATGAAGTAGGTAAACTTTTCACACCACATATGCGTGAATTGAACTCTGGATGGGCTGATGCTCTAAGAAATAGAAACTTATTAAGTGAAAACATTGCTGGTGGAGCTCAATTACCTATCAAATATGACCTATTAAATGGTAAACCTGTACGTGAATATGACTTTGTGACTAGAATGTATAACATGTTTAGTCCAGTTTCATTGAATTTACAAGAAAGTGAAGGTAGAAAACTACTATTTGAGAGTGGTTATGATGTAAAAGTATCAACATACTACGCTCCAGATGGTACAGATCTAAGTAATAATGCTCAATTAAGGTCTAAATTCCAACAATATATTGGACAACAAAATATAGAATTACAATTAAATAAACTTGCTAATAATCCTAGAGTTATTGCATCGATACAACAGATGAATTGGGATTTAAATAATGGTAATAGGCAATTAGATCCAATGAAAGCTTATTTACATAATCAATTAATTCATCAAATATTCACAAAAGCAAGAAAAATAGCTTGGGCTAAGATGATGCAAGAAGCCGAAGTACAACGCCTAGCCACCAAGGAAAGACAACTGAAGATCCAAGAAGCCAACCGTTTAAGAGAAACTCAAGGCTTATTACAAATGAATAGATAACGACAATTTAACTTTTCTTATGGCAACAACTTATCAAGATACCGTAGGTAATGGATCCAATAAAGTTTTTAACTTTGGATTCACTCGCCTAAAAGATTCGGATGTTAAAGTACAGATCGATCAAATAAAAATTGCATCAACAGAATATGCAGTTTCCGACAATCCAACAAAAATCACCTTCAATAATAATAGTATAAATAGTGCGGTACAGGAAACCGATGGGGCTCCTAAAGATACTTTATTAGTTAGAGTTTATAGAGATACAGAAGTCGATACAGCTAAGGTTGTATTTGCTGCTGGTAGTTCTATTAGAGCTGCTGACTTAAATAATAACCAAGAGCAAGCACTATATTCATCACAAGAGCAACAGAATCTACCAATCTCAAAATGGCAGATCCAAGCTGATGCAATAGATGGTACTAAAATAGCAGATGCCTCTATTAACTCAGAGCATATTGTTAATGGCTCAGTTGATAGAGCACACTTAGAAGCAGATATAATAGATGGTACTAAGATAGCAGACAACGCTGTTGATACTGAACATATAGCAAATGAAGCTATTACTTCTGCTAAAATAGAAAATGCTACTATACAAGCTGCAGATATAGCAAATGATGCTATCTCAGCAACACAAATAGGTTCCAATGCTATAACAACTGCTAAGATACTAAATGATGCAGTTAATGGAGATAAGATTGCAGATAACTCTATTGACTCAGATCACTATGTAGATGGGTCTATTGATGCTGTACATATAGCAGCTAATACAATTACAGCTTCACAGATAGCAACAGGTGCATTAGACGGAAGATACTATACAGAAACAGAGCTAACTAATGGTGCTCTTGATGGTAGATATTTTACAGAAACAGAAGCTGACGCTAGATATTTTAATGTAAGTACTGGAGACACTATTAAAGATGGTGATACATTTCCAGATAATGATACAACAATTGCCACTACAGCAGCTATTAATGATAGGATTATAGATCTTGTCGATGATGTAGGTGGTTTTGTCCCAATTGCAAATGAAACAAGTTTTCCTACCGCTAACCCTGACGTTAATAATGGGGCTGGCACTCTTGTCAGTATTAAAGCACTGGCTAGTAACCTCGTCTCTAATGGAAGTGGTGTAGCCACTATAGCTAATGCAGCTGGAAGTAATACAGTTACTATCAACGGACTAGCAAATAGTACAACTTATGCTGCTACGTTCGGAATGATCGTAGAAACAACAACCACTCTACATACTTATGCATTCCACAGACTTGTCCCGAAAGCGACTGAGGTTACAACAGTTGCAGGTAGTATTGCAAATGTTAACACTGCTGCAACTAACATTGCTAATATTAATACAGTTGCGTCCGACTTAAACGAAGGTACGAGTGAAATCGATACAGTAGCTACCAATATAGCTAATGTAAATACAGTTGGTACTAATATAACTCATGTTAGTAACTGTTCAACTAATATAAGTTCAGTCCATAACTACGCTGATTTATATCAAGTAAAGACATCTGCTCCTACTGCTAGAGCTGATAGTTCTTCTTTAGAAGCTGGTGATATGTGGTTTGATAGTTCTTCTAATAAAGAACTTAAAGTCCATAATGGTACAGCTTATCAATTAGTTACACCAGCTCAGTCTGTTCTAGATGATATTGCAATTGTCTCTGGTAATATTACATATGCTGAAGATTTAGGTCTCATTACAGATTCTGTATCTACGGGTACAGGTAATAGCATAGAAACAGCAGCAGATAATATAGCAAATATACAGCGTCTTGGTACAGCCGATGCTGTTGCAGATATGGCAATTCTAGCTACTACAGATATAGTAGCAGACATGAATACATTAGGAACAGCTGATGTTGTAGCAGATTTAAACACTCTTGGTACAGCTGATGTCGTATCTGATATGAACACACTAGGTACTAGTGCTAATGTGACTGCTATGGACAACTGTTCTGGCAGTATAGCTAATATCAATACTGTAGCTGGTCAGATTGCTAATGTAAATAGATATGCAGATGAATATACTATAGCTTCTTCTACACCGGGAAGTCCTTCTGAAGGAGATCTTTGGTATAATAGTTCAGGTAATACTTTAAACTATTATAATGGATCTTCTTGGATTGGAATAGCTCCGGGTATTGCAGCACTTGTTAGTGACTCTACACCTCAATTAGGAGGACATTTAAACGCAAATAGTAAGAATATAACATCAGGAGGAACCGCCACCTTTAGTTCCTTTGTCGGCACCTTAACTGGTGCTGTAGATGCCAATAATGGTAACTTCTCAAATGTAGGTACTATTGATGGTAGTAACTTACAAATCGACTTCGGAACAATTTAATGGCGAAATTATTAAAACTAAGACGGGGTACGACCTCGCAACATAGTAGCTTTACTGGGGCCGAAGGTGAAGTTACTGTCGATACCGATAAGGAAGCCCTTGTCGTACATAACGGTTCAACAGCTGGTGGTTTTCCAGTAGCTAGAGCAGACGGTACAGGTGTAACTAACTTTACTATTAGTGGTGAATTAGATGCAGCTACTTTAGATATTTCAGGTAATGCTGATATTGATGGGACATTAGAAGCCGATGCTATAACAGTTGATGGAACAGCTCTTAATGAGTATATTTCCGATACTGTTGGTGCAATGGTAGGAAGTAATACAGAAACAGGTATTGCAGTTACATATGTTGATGATGATAATACATTAGACTTTGCAATTACATCAATTCCGGGTGTAACATTTACTGGTGATGTAACATTTGATAACCAGAGTACTGGTGGTAGAGATATTATTTGGGATGAATCAGATGATGCTTTAGAGTTCCTAGATAATACTAAAGCTACATTTGGTAATGATGCTGATCTAAAAATCTACCATAACGGTACAGATAATTATATCATGCCTTCAAATGGTAAGCTTATTATTAATAATGGTTCAGAAAATCTTGCTCAATTTATTAGCAATGGAGCAGTAGAATTATATCATGATAATACGAAACGATTTGAAACCACTAGTTATGGTGGTCATGTATTAGGTGTATCTACTAACACAGATGTAGGTTATGCAGCTTCGCAGGTATTTGAAATCAACAATTCTAGTGATGCAAATAACAACCATACAGCATTAAGTTTTACTTTTGCTGCACAAGATCGTGGTGCTGCTATATATGCTGCGTACCGTGGTACAGCAGGAGAAGCTGAGATAATACTTGCTCCTGAATATAATGAAAAAGCCGCAGTATTTAAGCCTCATGGAGCTGTTGAATTAAACTATGATAACGCAAAAAAATTAGAAACTACAAATACTGGAGTTACTGTAACAGGTACTTTAGCTGCAACAGCTCTTACAGGTGATGGTTCAGCTTTAACAGGTATTGTATCATTTGTTAGTGGTATGATTCTTATCTGGTCTGGTGCAGCTAATGCTATACCTTCTGGATGGGTTTTATGTAATGGATCAAATAGTACACCTGACTTAAGAAATAGATTTGTTGTAGGTGCAGGAGATACATATTCAGTTGGAGCTACTGGTGGTGCTACAAGTATCACTATTGCTGAGACAAATTTACCGAGTCACTCTCACAGCTTCTCAGCAAACGCTACTTCTGGAGCAACTACTGCTAACCACACACACGGTTCTGGAAACTATGCTGCAGCTAGTGATGGTAGTCACACACACTCACTTAGTGGAAATACAAGTAATACTGGTAACCACACTCACCAGCAGAATAAAACCGAAAACTATCTAGGTCAGGGTCCATTCAACGGTACTGGTAGACAAAGGCATGGTTCAACTGGTAATACTGTTGTTGATACTGATAGTAATGGAGCTCACTCTCACTCACTTAGTGGTAACGCAGCTTCAGGTGGATCTCACACCCACTCATTATCTGGAGATTCAGCATCAGGTGGTGCTTCACATACCCACTCTGTTTCAGTTAGTGGTAATACAGGTAATGCTGGTAGTGGAAATGCTATTGGTACTTTACCACCATACTACGCTCTTTGCTACATCATGAAATCTTAATTATGGCTAATACTTATACTTATACAATATCTGATCTGAAAAGAGATATAACTGATGGTTATGTTTCTAAAGTAGATTTTGTAACAACAACAACAGATGATAAAGGATTACAAGTAACTACTAATGTTTGGGTAGATTTACCGAAACCTAGTTCTTTAGTACCTTATGCAGATTTAACTGAAAGCCAAGTAGTTACATGGGTGAAAGATAAATTAGGTACTTCCGGTTTAGCTTCAGAACATTCGGCAGGAGATACAGCATTAGCAGCACGAATAGCTAGTACAGGTAATGATGCATATGGTATACCTTGGAGTTAATTTTTAATTTTATCAAATGAAATTTATTTTTTTAATAGTAGCAGCAAGTCTGCTATCACCAGCTTTTGCACACCCACCTGAAAGAAATGAAAGCAAGTCAACAGACACTAGATTTGAATTTAACACCGACTACGGACACATTCACATACACTCCGAAGGACACACAGAACAAATACATTTGGACTAAACCGAATGCATTATCTAAAACGTTTTGTAAAAGAATAGTAGCTAAATTCAAAAAAGATGATGATAAATATCAAGGTAAAATGCATTTAGGGGTAGATAAGAAAATTAAAACAAGCATGGATCTTTTCATTAGTAATAAAGAGAACTATGAAGAGGAAGATGAAGTTTTCTTTAAATCCTTAAGTGAAAGCTTGGATGAATATCAAGAATACCTTGATGATACAATAGATCTTGTTAATTTTGAAAGATTAGGACATTCTAGGTGCTATATTCTCAGTAGTTTAACTCCAGAGACACATGATTCTGGATATCAATTACAAGAAACAAAACCCGGAGATTATTATGATTGGCATAATGATGGTGCAATCGAATGTTTCGATGAATCTGATACTATGCCAAAAATAGCTACATTTCGTAAATTAACGTATATTTGGTATCTTAATGATGTATCAGAAGGAGGAGAGACTGAATTCTATGATGGAACAAAAATTCAACCAGAAGCAGGTAAATTATTAATTTTCCCTGCAACTTGGTCATTCTATCATAGAGGATGTCCTCCTAAGAAAGTGAATAAATACATATGTACTGGTTGGGTACGTAATTCAATACCAATTTAAAATGGGTATTAACGTACCTTCACCTACCCTACCCAAAGCTCTAGATATCCCTCAGCTGTACTTCAGACCGCCTACAGCGGACGTTCCCGCCTATAAGCCTATGATTATCCCTCCAGCCGATTTGGAGCAGCCTGATGGCGTAGAGAAGGAGGAAACAAAAGAAGAACAACCTGAACCACCCTCTTTAAAAATACCTGTATTAGACATACAGATGCCAATACCGGAAACAGCGGTAGTGGTTACGGCTGTAACAACAGCTGTAGTGGCAGTGGCAACCACCTCTGTTACACAAACCTTATTTGAACCAATTAAGAAAAAGGTTCAAAAACAATTACAAGCTAAAGTTAATAAATGGAAGGAAAACCAGAAGAAAAAAAAGGACTCCTCAAAAAACTCAAAGACGGAATAGAAGATCAAGAACAACAGATTCAGATCCTTGGTACATTCGTTCGTCTTGGTGTAGTCGTTTGGAGTGGGTTCATAATAACTTTAAACTACGTAGAATTACCTATGGTTAAGAAGTCTGGTAACTCAGATATCACGTTCGTTGCTTCGGTGTTTACGGGTGCACTTGCGACTTTTGGCTTGACTACTGGTAATAAAGGCGGCAAAGGTAACAGTACACCCGTCAATTGTCCTATGGCAAAGAAAAAGGAAGAATGAAGAAATGGCTTTTACTCTTCCTACTGGCATCACCCACGGTAGCAAGAGCCGAACTCGTGACCCCACAATTCACACAGGGGTCGATGAACAGTACAACGACAACGACTCAAGAGATCGTGGAGGATATAACCATCACGACCTATGGGTCAGCATTAAACAAATGGTCTGGGGACAATATAACCCATACCTCCGCTACATCAGGCGGTCTAGCCGATTCAGATTCGGTATTCACCATAACAACAGCTGGTTCGGACTTCTCTCTAGAAGTAATAACCAGAGCAGCGAGTCAAGTATTAGAAGTAACAGAGATAGAAAGAGAAATCGACACTACCTCTACTACGGTCTCCTTATCAGTCTTCTCTCAATAGGTACGCCTGTTAGAGCTAATGAACCAGAGACTAACAACGTCAGTAATCCAGTTGCTGCTGCTACTGGGAACGTTACAAACCAAGCTGTACAATTTCAAAACAATGGAGCACCCTCCAGACAGTATTACGGACCTAACATAAGTTGTAATGGGAGTACGATGACCTTTAGCCCATTTTATATGGGCAATCATACTACTCCATTTGACGATCAGATGGATCAACAGAGTTATACTGTAGCTGAAAACTGGGGATTCCAAGTTAATTTTATGATACCCTTAGATCAAGAGGGTTTAAAACGATGTAGAGAAATAGCAGCTAGACAACAAGCTAAGATGGAACTCGACTATGAATTAGTTAGAGTTCTTAAATGTGGAGAACTTCAACAGAAGGGCTTCATGTTAATCCCCGGTTCACGGGTATATCATATGTGCAGTGATGTTATACCCATTGCTAGCTGGCTTAAAGCTCAACAAAAGATAGATAAATGCACTGCACCTCCTAAGCCTTGGTATAAACCTTGGCAGAAACCCAAACTTAAATGCCCAAATAAAAAATGAGCACCTTATCAAAACAAAGAGAAGCAGCTGAAAAGAAAGAAAGAGAAGCTGCAGAAGCTAAGAAAGCTGCAAAGAAAACCAAAACCACTAAAGAATAATGACACTCTTAATCAAGCCCATCCTTCTCGCCTTTATCAAATCCGATTCAGTTAAGCAATTACTAGTAGATGTACTACAAGCTTATGTTGAACGTACTGATAATAAGCTTGATGATAAAGCATTAGAAATTGTAAAAACAAAACTATTCTCATAATGGCTAAAGCTAAGTCCAAAAAGCAACAACTTCAAGAATTGCAACAAAAAGAGCATGATAAGAAGTTTATTAAAACCGCCAAGAAAAAGAAAAAAGATCCTGAAGCTCCTTACAGTGATAATCCAACACCCGGGCATCCCGGTTGGAATTTAGCTGCAAGAGATAGAAAAACTAATTCGGTTAACATGTAATGGCAAAAACAGTTAGTATGGATGGTAGCACTACAAGCTCTATTTCTGAAAGAAAAAAGCAACAACAACAAGCTTTTTTAAAATGGGAAAATCCTCTCAAAAAAATGAGAGAAGATCCAGAATTTAAAATTGGACCAATTAAATCAAATAAAAAACAAAATAAAGATCTAGAAGATTTTGAAAAAGAATTAAGAGGATACTAATGAAGAAAGCCACAGAAGATCAGTTCAACGAATTACATAGCCTTGTCACAGAAGAATTCCTTAAACGGGTCAAAAGTGGCGAATCTTCTACTCAAGATTTAAAAGCAGCATGTGATTGGTTAAAAACAAATGACATCACAGGTATAGCTTATGATGGAAGTCCACTAGATAAACTCGCTAGAGTTATCCCAACAATAGATCCAGACTTAGTGACTAGGAGGATGTATGGCAAGTCGCACAGCTGAATATTATCGAAAGAATCCAGCGGCTCGGAAGAGGCGATTGAAACAGCAAAGTAAATATCAGAAGACTAAAAAAGGTTCATCCATCAAAAAGAATGCTAATAAATTAAGAAATAAACTTAAATTAAAAGTAGGCGATAAGAGAGACGCTGCACATTATAAGGGCAGTAAAACTAAAGGTCGACCTCTAAGTCGCAGTAAAAACAGAGCACGTTTATCCATTAGGAGGAGAAAGTAAATGGCAGTTCAAGACAATACAACCCAACAAGGGGAATTTGCTTATTTTAGTCCGGGTACAGGACGAGGTTGGAAATTAGTTCAAGATAATGTAGATCCTAGAAAACGGGTTTGGCATTTAATAACTCAAGATGGAAAAGTAATAGATACGAAAACAGGAGCCCTTACTATCGGAGGGAATTTAGCTGAATGGACTAGAGGAGGGATTAGAAATGTTCAGAACTTATATATCAAACAAAATGCTGAACGACTAGCTCAAGAAGAGCGATTGAAAGCACTAGGATTTACACAGAAAATCGGTCAGGGAGGTATTATTGATTGGGTATCACCAGACGGCTTTGTACTTAATCCTAACCAAATAAATGAGTTTTTAAGTAATAATCAAGCAGAGACAACTAATATCGCTCCTGTTACTCCTATTGTAGAAGAGACAAACAGTCAAACACTTGGTAATGTATCTGAACTTGATTTAAATGCTATAAAGAATTATTCTACTCCTGTTAATTATAATATGCCTACTACTCCTACTAATACAGCGTTTAATACAACAAGTCAAGGTATTGGTGGAGATCTAGATTTCAGAGACGGTTATGCACAGTTACAGAAACTATTCACACCTCAAGGAGGTAGTACTAATAATACTAATGTAGCACCCACACCTAATAATACTAATAAGGATAATACTAATAATACTAATAATACTAATAAATTATCAAAAGAGAATCTTACTGGAAGTTCTTCTGGCAAAGGTATGTATGGTCTAACTATAAGTGAATGGCAGAAAGCTACTGGAGATCAAAGACGTAGAGCTAAACGTTTGAGTAACAATAATGCTAATGTACCTATTCGTGGTGATGGTGGTACTGGAATTAATAATACTGGTTTAAATGTTGGAGGAAAAGCGAATAAGCTCGTAATTAAAAAGAAAAAGGAAGATAAGAAATAAATGAAATATAGATATAATAAGGATGATAATGTCTGGATTGTTACTGGTGATTTAACTAAAGAAGATTGGATTGAATTAAGAAAGGATATATCTTCCAAATTACTTATGGAAGAAGAGTTATTTAGAACTGCATTTAAGAATGGTGAGACTTTAACTCCAAAGGAACTATCTAGATTACGAGATCCGGTTGGTAAGATCATCATAAATGGTGAAACATATCGGATGAAAGATGTAAATCAATATTTCAAACGTTTTTCAAATAGAGGCGATAAACCCATAAATAAAGTTAATCCTGTTCAGCTTGAAAAAACAGGTTCGTCTCCAACTAAAGACAGAAGAAAATGGAAATCTAGAGGTTTAGTTGATGGTCAATTCACTGATGGTGTAGTTATAAGACAGGCCAGAGCTTTGAATGCTCAATTTGATGACCAAGGTGTTCAGATACGAGAATCTCTTTGGCCGATAGATCCTAAAACTGGTAGAGAATTATCATTAGATGGTTTTAATGAATGGCTTGCGAATTCATATAAAAGTGCTCAAGTTAGAGCTAAGTTCTGGGGTAATAGAAGAGGAATAGATTACGATGCAGGTCATGGTCTTGCTGCTGAAGACTGGGGACCAGATTCTCCTTCAAATTTAGCACCACAACCCGGACTTCAACCTGATCTTGGAATGACTAAAAATCGTCCTCACAAAGGCACTCAAAAAAGCGTACGTGATTTACAAGAAGCTGGTGTTAATATAATAGCTGGTCCTAATGATTGGAAAAGCCGTTATAATTTATCAGCAGCTTTTAATGAATATCTGATGAAGGATTCTCCTAACATTCATAAGATGATAGGAGCTTATCCTGAATATTATCATATGCAAGCTTTACACGGTCAAGGTGTAAATCCGGGTGCAATGGAAGTAGAAGGTAATAGAGCACTTGCTAATCTAGCAGGAGAATCTCGTTGGAGAGCAGTTAATAAAGTTTCTAGTAAAGTAGGTCTTGTAGATACTGCTGCTCAACTAGGAATGGGTGTTGCAACTGGTAATCCACTTCAAGCTGGTGTTGCTGGTACTAGTTTAGCTGTTCAATTAGGTATGCAAAGTCCTGCAGCACAGCAAAGATTTGCTAAAGTTGTTACAGGAATGTTAGCCCAACGTGCAGAGAAATCAGCATTAAAACTTATTCCCGGTGTTGATATAGCACTATCAGGAGCAGAAGCTTGGGGTTATCTTATGGAAGGTAAGTTAAACCAAGCTGCTATTGCTAGTTTAAGTGGTGCTATAGGTTGGATGGGACCACCCGGTGATTTAGCAGCTGCTTTATTAGATGGTGCTAATACAGCTATTGATATTCAAAATCTAGATTTCAACCAACAACCTGAGTATACATACGATGAATACGGTAATAAAAAAGTAAAGAAAGTTAAACCAAACACTAATATTAGAAGTACTATTGGTGTTGCAGCTCGTTCAATTTAATGTCAGGAGGACATAATGAGTAGAATTGGTAAAATACCAAAGCCAAAAATACCTAAGCCGAAGCTACCTAAGCCAAAGCCACCTAAGCCACCTAAGCCACCTAGCCCCGGTAAGCCAAAGCCAGATAAACCTAGTAATGGTAATGGTAATGCTAATACTGATAAAAAAGATAATAGTAAAGCTACAGCTGATTTACTAACACATTTAGGTGGTGCTGTTACAGGTGCAGCTACTGCTAATGCGCCTTATCAAGAAACTTCATACGATCCCAATCAAGATTCCCCAGAAACATCGGCTCGTTCTTCAAGAAGTGGTGCAAGTAATGGTGCAAAATATATCGATGCATTTAGATCTAAAACTTCTAATAATGGAAGTACAAACGACAATGATGATGACTAATGGCAGGTAATAAAATCACATCTCTTAAACCTTATAAAGTTCATACGAGTATTGATGAAAGACTCAGACGGATGACTGGTGATAAGAAACGGTATAATAACCCTGCTACCGTTATATTAAAAAAAGCTTCTAACGATGTAAACATAGATGACGAAGACAGACAACGTCGTAATCGCACTACAGGATGATTTTAAATTATTCCTTCAGGCTTTATGGCAACAACTAGATTTACCTTCTCCAACACGTGCTCAATATGCAATCGCAGACTATCTTCAACATGGACCTAAACGTCTCCAAATTCAAGCTTTCCGTGGTGTTGGAAAAAGTTGGATCACTGGAGCCTTCGTCCTCTGGACTCTCTTTAAAGATCCTGAGAAAAAAATAATGATTATATCAGCCTCTAAAGAACGGGCTGATAATATGTCAATCTTCTTACAAAAACTAATCATTGAAACCCCATGGCTAACACATCTGCAACCGAAATCGGACGATTCTCGCTGGAGTCGCATCAGCTTCGACGTAAACTGTTCACCTCACCAAGCCCCCAGCGTCAAAAGCGTGGGCATCACTGGTCAGCTAACAGGAAGCAGAGCCGATTTAATGATACTAGACGATATAGAGGTTCCTGGAAACTCCATGACGGAGTTAATGCGTGAAAAACTTCTTCAACTCTGCACGGAAGCAGAGTCAATTCTTACCCCCAAGAATGATAGCCGTATTATGTATCTCGGGACTCCTCAGACTGTGTTTACTGTTTATCGTAAGTTGGCAGAGCGTTCGTACCGTCCATTCGTTTGGCCCGCACGATTCCCCAGAAAGCTCTCCAATTACGAAGGACTATTAGCACCTCAACTTCAAGAAGATATAGAAGAAGGTGTGGATATTTGGGAATGCACTGACCCAGACCGATTTGATAACGATGATTTAATAGAGCGTGAAGCTTCCATGGGAAGATCTAACTTCATGCTCCAATTTATGCTAGATACCTCACTTAGTGATGCTGAAAAATTCCCCCTTAAAATGGCTGACCTTGTTGTCACTTCCGTTAATCCTACTAAAGCTCCCGAGTCCATTATATGGTGCTCCGACCCCTCAAATCTTATCAAAGACTTGCCCACGGTCGGCTTGCCGGGAGATTACTTTTATTCACCAATGTCTATTGTTGGAGAATGGGACGATTACACCGAAACAATCTGCAGCGTCGACCCGTCGGGTCGTGGCTCGGACGAAACGACTGCCGCCTATATCTCCCAACGAAACGGGTTCCTATACTTGCATGAAATGCGTGCGTACAGAGACGGGTACACAGATAGAACTCTACTCGACATCCTCAACGGTTGTAAAAAGTACTCCGCCTCAACCTTGCTCATAGAATCTAACTTTGGTGATGGTATAGTAGCAGAGCTATTTAAAAAGCATATACAACAGACAAAACAACAGATATTCATAGAAGAAACCCGTGCAAATGTTAGGAAAGAAGATAGGATCATTGATAGCTTGGAGCCGATTCTTAATCAGCATAAGCTTATATGTGATCGTAGCGTTATCGATTGGGATTATAACTCTAATCCTGACGCAGCTCCAGAAGAACGTCTTCTCTATATGCTTTTCTATCAGATGTCTAGGATGTGTAGAGAAAAAGGAGCTGTCAAACATGATGACAGATTGGATTGTTTGGCCCAAGGCGTCAAGTATTACACAGATGCACTCTCTATCTCTGCATTCGAAGCTATTAAACAACGTAGACGTGATGAATGGTCCTCTATGTTGGAAGATATGATAGATCATCCTCAAGCTTCTGCTAATCATTTGGTCTTTGGAATGAATAAAGATCAAAGACAACAAGCTAATATGTTAGATGATGGAAACGGCACTCCCACTTGGGTTTAGCAAAGGACGGATGTATACAGGGGAAGGGAAGGGTGGACCCAACCCCCAGAGGGATCTCATCTACTTCGTAGACATCGATCCCTCTTATTAATACTTATATTATCTATTTCCTCAACAAGACATACTAATATACTTATTACACTTACTCTAACTTATTATAATGAAGAAACACCAAGTTAAATCCTGTTGGTATTATGCCTTCTGGGGTGCAGCGACCCTCTCCGTACTTATTGGACAATTACATGTAGCGGGTGGGTATAATAGAATGGCTAATATAATGGAATTACAAACTCTATCTAAGTGTAATGAATGAATAAACCTGAACTGCTCTATACGAGCCCTCTAGGCGCTACAATTCACTCTTATGAACTATCTGGTGGTAAGACTATTTATGAGCGCTTCCTAGGCTGTTTCCTAGGCTCCTGTACGTTTTATAATACAATGGATGAAGCAAGAAAAGGAATTGATTATAGGTTTTCATAATGCCATATCAAGAAGACATGGCTCAGTGGGAAGCTGAGCAACGTAAAAAAGATCAAACACGTTCTGAAAAAGCTGAAGCACTTAGCAAGTTTGCAGAAGAAGCTGGGCAATACTCTCAAACAATAATGAGGGAGTACTCTAAGCAAAAGAGGAACAATGATCGTTTCCCAGATTCTGAAAGAGTGAAGTGGGAGAAGGCTAAGCGTAAAAAATAACATAAATTTCTGAAGCCTATGCAATTCTTATGGCGAGACTCATTCCCCCCGTAGGGGTCTCGGCCGTTTTCTTTATATTAATCCCGCTCGCTTCGCTCGCTCGTTAACACATAGGGAAATTATTACACGTGCAATGTATTATTCTACGGGCGCAATCATAGCGAGTTGCGAAGCAACGAGCGGTTGAACAGTTGTTGATACTAACTCATGTGCAATCGTGTTCACATTGTTCACATCATTCTCTGCACATCTGTAGCGATTCAATGATACTTAGTAGACACACAGTTGTTATCATTGTAACAGAGTGTAACGAACCCTTGCATTACGCTGTGAAATCATGTATAATTAATTTATAAACAATCCAAGGAGATTACACACACAATGTTATACACAAAGCGTGACCAATTAGCTATGGATTTATGTTACTTAGCGAAGGAAGATGACCAGCTATTAAATGATATAATCTATAACTATTGTCAGTTAATTAATGACAAACAGTTCAACGATTTAGAAGACGTTGTTAACAATGAGATCAGATCAATCGTCTGATCTTTCTTATTATATTACAGCGTGTTAAATGCTCTTGACTTTTGACACAAACTGTGCTATACTTAAAGTATAAACAATCAAGGATTAATTACTTATGCAAACTAACAACAACCTCAAGCCAATGTTCAACGGTTCAGTATTAATGAACGAGACAGCAATTCACGATCAAGCTGTTATGAATGTATTGAAATCTGCATCACTAAATAACTTTGAGTTTCGTGGTACTTGGCTTGGTGAAAGTGTTAACATCTCAGATAGAGATTGATACACTAAGTATCACTAACTGTATGATCTCTTCATTGTTACTTATTGTTCACAATCAGCTGGCAATTAGTAACAACGAAGGGTTCACAAATTGTCCCTTCAAAATTAAACAATTCTACCCATGATTAACATGTTCTTAAATGTCACAAACCGCACATCA
>VTLG01003491.1_pt1 | contig 41492 bp, 69 predicted proteins | sample 4694571 | NCBI WGS metagenome assembly VTLG01 (sample SAMN12604809, study PRJNA352737) | marine metagenome | biome: ENVO:00000447; feature: ENVO:00000209|ENVO:00000569|ENVO:01000036; material: ENVO:00002151; isolation source: viral sequences binned using virsorter ...
GCGATATGATTTACAGTTGCAACTCCTGACATGTGTCCGTATACGAATGCATACTCATTAGATCCAGCAGATCCAAAAGTATGAGACGCAGCACTTCCACCTGATACAGCAATAGCGTTTGATGAATACATATTAAAACCAAATAATGGTCTGTCTGTAACTTTACCATTTCTGATTTGTGATGCTCCACCATCGTTCATTACTGATTGGTCAGATAGTTTTCCGCCTGCTTTTCTTAATTGCTCAAAAAATTCAGGTGGTGCAACTAGCCATCTATTTTCTTCTGGCACATCATTTTTATCTAGGTTCTTTTTAAGTGTTGATACTAAATTAGCTAAAGTATCTACAGCTGCGTCACCATCAATTGGTGATGCATCAGTTCCTGCACCAGTACCATTAGTAGCATTGTCGTAAATAAACTTCAATACGTTATAGTCATAGTTTTTCTTTAATGAATATGCACCTGAAGAGGTTGCAAGAGCTTCAAAGTTTACATGAGATTGTCTTTCTTCAATATCATCTACTTTAAAAGCAAAATATGAACCTTGATCAACTGTCATAGTTATTTGGTCATCAGCTAATATTTGTGTATCAACTGTTTGACCTCTAGCATAATCTCTGACTGTGATTGTTGGCTCTTTAATGATCTTTACTGTGTCACCAAAGTTTTCAATTTCTCCAGCGTAATCAGTGTTAGTAATATCTTCTACCACTGATGCTCTTCTGAAGAATTTTTGAACTTTCTGACTAAAGATCTGTGGAGTAAAATTACCTTGCGAAAGGTTATTATACCCAGTAGCACTTGTAAAAGCCATAATGCTTCTCCTTATTGTTTAGTTAGATTGTTATCGTTGTTCAATCCTACCTTCTAAACGAGCAAGGTCAATCTCTTTTTCAAATTTTTCAAACTGATGAGGTTTTAATTTAGAAATCTCACTAGTTGTCCAAATTTTTTTCTTTGGTATATCAGAATCAGTAGCTTTCTTAGTTTTAGAAATTGCTTTAGCAGCTTCTTTTTTAATATCCTTTTCTTCTTTTTTATTTAACTTACTTAAACCACGATCCATTTTATATAGATCAATAGCTCTAGAAGCTAATTTAGAATTAGATGTATTTTCATACAGCCAATTTTGAATAGTAGGATCTTGTTGTTCAGCCCAAGAATGAAAATCTTCATTATTACGAAGATCATTAAAATCAGGATGAACTTTTAAAAGTTCTACTTCAGCTTTTTCTTTTGCAATTTGTTCTTGCTGAACTTGAAGGTTTTTAAATTTATCTTCAATTTCTGCAGTTCGAGTAGTAGCTTTGTTCATTGCAATGGTTTCAACCATTTCATAAACATCTGGGTACTCTTTTCTCCATGCTTCTAATTCTTCTTTAGATTTAGGAGCTACAAATTGTGTATTGCCAGATTCTAATTGTTTACGCAAAGAAGAGAGTTCTTCCTTGTGTTTATTAATTGTAGAATCATAGTGTCTTTTTAAATCGTCATAACGTTTTTTAAAGACACGATCTTCAGCTTTTGCAGGGCGTTCAGCGATAGGAGTAGCCTTCAGTTCTGATTTTTCTGCAGTCTCTTCAGATGCATCGGGGTCCTTCTGTTCGGTTGCTGCTTCTGCTTCCTTTTCTCTTTGTTCCCTATGAAACTTTGTTAATTCACCTTTAGCAAATGCCTCAGTTTCAGCATCGTCAGTATCTCTAACTTTACTGTAAGGATTTGCTTCTTGTACTTTAACTTTAGTTTCTTCAGAAACTTTGTTTTCTTCTTCCATTATTTTTACCTATTGGTTGAGTGCCTTATGGGTAAGGGTAGCTCTATTCCATAATTTGTGGGCTGATACTAAACAACTTCTCCTTCAGTATCTATAGCATTAAGCTCTTGCTCAATACCAGATTCTGGAGTTTCTGCCATTTGTGTATCAGGTGGCACAGTTGATTGCTCCATCTGGGTTCCAGACATATCAGTAATTAAACTTTGTACTGCTTGTGTCTCATCCCCACTGTATCTTTTGGTTGCAAAATTTGTAAACATAGATACAGGAATAATAACATTTTCTTCTTTAGGACCAGCAGCTTCTACAATAGGAGCTAATTCTGGTGCTAATTGAATAAGAACATTACTAACAGATGGAGATAGAACTGCTGATAATACAGCTTTATCTTCATCTGGCAAATTTTGTACTTTAGCTATTAAATCATTTGTTGGTACTTGTGCAACTTCTGTTTGTTGTACTGGTGGTTCATCTTTTATAGGAGCAGAAACAGGAGCAGGTTGTTTTTTATTAAATAATGTATTCATTCCTGATAAATTAGGAGCACTTGGAGTTTTAGGTGCTTGATCCATTTTACCTGTTGTGGTTACAGTACCTTTCATATCTTGTATAGCCATTATTTTTTACCTGCCCAGTAACAAATTGGTTCTAATATTTTATTATAAATTTTACCTAGTAATGAAGGTTTACTATTAAACATTATATGTTTTAAATGTTGTGTTCTGTGTTTTGCAAAATGTGCACCTATTGTTTTTACAATATTACTTTTATGCATAGCTTTTACAAAAGGTTTAAATAATTTATGATAGCCTTCTTGGTGTTGTATAGTTAAATATTTTTTTTGGTATATGTACCATATTTTCATTGCTTTAGCCCAGTCTTGTAATCCTGTAGTTTGATACATAGCTGTACAAACTATACTTTTATTATTAGATTTATTTTCAGTACCACCACTTTGTCCTGGTGCAGTTGTACCTGTTACTGGTGTTTGTTTTATTTCTTTATTATAAGTATTTAATTCTCCTCTAAAATCATTTGCTCGTTTTTCTAAAACACTTGTATCTTGACCTTTAGCTTTTTTCTTTGCTATAGTTTTTTCAATTCTATCAATTCTTTTTTGACCAGCTTTTCTTAAATTACCAAATTTAGATGTTCTATTCATGCCATGAAATAAATTATTTGCTGGATCATATGAACCATCATTTCCAACTATTCTACCTTGCATTGCTCCTGAAGAAGTAACTATGTTAAATTTATTTTTATTAAACGCTACTTCTTTTGTAGTTGACCCAACAGGTTTACCTATTTCTTTTAACAATGCCATTGTTGGAGTTGCAAATCCTGTTAGTGCTGTTTTAACAGATTCTGCAAAAGTTTTTTTAGCAGGAACAGATATAAAATCTTTTTTATCTGTAAATCCTTGAATATTATCTACACTTGTTCCAAAGGGTACACTAGTTTTTTCTGGATCTGCTGTTATACCTAATGAACTTAATTGATATTGCTGTCTTCTTTCTTCATCTGTCATTCCTAATTGACGTTGCTGTCTTTTTTCAATATCTGTTGGCATGCCTATGCCAGCTTGTGCAACTTCTGATGTTTGTTTAGACATAGCATCTTTTTCTGTTTCTCCTTTAAAATTTCTACCTTTTAAAAAAGAAAAATCAAAACCAGGAGGTTTTACTTTACCACTTTGAACATTAGCAGATGTTACTTTTAAATCTGGATCTTTTAATCTTAACGTATCTGTTTGTGCACCATATCCAGATAAATTACTTTCATCTCTAAATATTTCATCAGGTGCTTTAATACCAGTTCCTGTAAATTGATTAACTCCTGTATCAAAATCGTTTGTATCAAAAGGATTAACTCTACTAGTACCTAGTTGACTTTCTGTTTTTTGTGTATCAGATACTGTTTCTAATCCTTTACTAACATCTGTAGCACTCTTTAACATTTTTTCTGTAGTAAATGGATCATCTTTATTTTCTTGTTTAGGTAACTGAAATGCTGCTGCAGTTTGTTGTGCTGCTGTAGTACCAGTAGTATCAGCTGCTGTATCTGTTTTTGCAGCTGTAGTTGTTGCGGCTACAGCACCTAAGTCTGGTAAATTTAAAGAACTAATTTTATCAAAACCAGTTTCTTTTAAAGTATAATTACCTTGTGCATCTCTAACCATAGAGAAAGTTCCACCACCTGTTCTATTTGGATTAAATGTTTTTGCCATCTATTTTATTCCGTCTGTTCGCCTCTTCCAGGTTGAGTATTTGCCGCACTAAAGCCAGCTTCCCCTGGCATCGGTACATTGCCTGTTCCGATGTTGCCACCTCCAGCTCCTGTTGGATCTGTTGGCGAAGCTCCTGGAGATACTGGGCTAACCTGTCCCATTTCTGCTTGTCCTCCAGTAGCGGCAGGATTGTTTTGATTATTTCCATTTGCCATTCCCATTATTTGTGCATAGATCGCAGCTTTTTCTGGATCATTAATTAATTGATCTGGATCAATATCTAAAGACTTAGCTATTTCAGTTAAACATGTATGCCATCTAACAAATGGTGCAAGTGCAGGATTAGCTGCAGTTTGCATAAATGTCATTAGTCTTTGAGATCTTACTTCTTTCTGCATCAAAGAAGAAGTGCCTTGAGCTTTAATCTCTAGATCACCTATAATATACGGAGAGTCATCATTAAACTGCATGTTCCAATGAAACAATGATTGTCCTAGGGGCTTTAGTAAATAGTCATCAATATTTTTAATTACTGTTTTAATACTTAATGCTGCAGCACCCATAAGCATTGACATACCTGATGCTGTTCTAGTTGTCGATTGTACACCTGTTGCTCCATGAGAGTATGAAGGTATACCAGTTGCTTCATCAGCTAACTGCCTAAACTTATCAAACATTTGTAAATTTTCATATGCAGTATTGGGAAATTTTAATCCATGTACTGCTTGTCCTGTTTGACCACTTTGTCTTCTAAATATTTTACCAGGAAATACTTTCATGTCTTGTCCAGGTACTAGCATTGTTTCATCAACATCAAATACTAAATTACCTGCAAGTGCTAAGTTATCAATAGCCATTCTTGCATGACCATTCATAACCATTTGTGAGTCTTCCATATTTTCTGGAATACCAATTCCAAAAAATTGATAAGGATTTAATTCATAAGGACATACTAAGTATGGTAATCTAGTTGGTGTAAATGGATTTTCAACCATTCTTAAAACTTTATTACCACATACCCATACATTAACATGCACTACATCTGCATTAGATTGATACATTAATCCACATTCATCTGCAGTCTTTTTATCTATTATACCCCAATATTCTAAAACTTCAAATCTATTTTTATAAATAGATGTAATATTTTCTTTATCATACAATGAAGATTCAAATCCTCTTGTTTGATAATTAGGACCCATCTCTAAACATTCTTTTACAGCTTGACTATCAAACATTGGTTTATCTGCTAAATCTTCAAACTGTGCTTTATTATAAGAATGTCTTTGAATTACATAATCACAATCATTTATATTTGTAGCATTTGGATCTGGATAAAAATCCCAACATGATACAGCTTCTATAGATGGAACAGCTTTTGTTTTAGTTGCATGAACTCTTTGAACATTGCCTTCATCATCTTCTGCTGTAGAAAATGCGTGATATTCTTTTGTGTCTGTAAATGGACCTTTTAAAATTCCTGTGCCTAGTAATGCCATTTCAAAAAATACATGACGCATAATAGTAATTGCTCTACTTTCTTCAAGTTGATCATGTATTAATTTCTGCATTTGTTCTGCAGCCATTCTTGCTGGTTCTATTTGTGGAGAACCTGTATATGATGGACCTTCTTCAAAACCTAAATTTTCATATTCTTGATTTAGGTTTTTCATTAATTCATTTACTGTAGCACCTGGTGGTATTTGTGCACCATCACCTGGAAAACCATAAGGACTTTGCAATTCTTCTTGAGGTTGTTGTCCTTGTTTAGGTTTAAGATGTGCTCTTTTTGCAATCTCTTCTGGTACAGATGTAGGAGATACTCCTAATGGAAATTTACCTTGAGAAAATAAAACTTCAATTATTTGACCAAATGAAGCAAGAACTTTTGTTTTAGTTATCTTAACAAAAACTCTTGACTTTTCATTTTCACGAAAAGCAGTTTCTGGTCCATATAATCCTCGATAATTTCTATATGCTTTTAACCATCTTTTTTCATCATAGATTTTAGATGTTTCAGCTTGTTGAAATTTATCTCGTATTAAACCAACTAGAGGACTACCTTCGGACTCATAGCCACCATTATCTTTTTTATCTTCTTCTTGCATTTAAATTAGTAATCTCTTTCTTCTGCCATTCTAAAGATTGCTGGATCTACTTTTGATTTTGATTTACCTTTAGCATCATTACCATCACCGCTTGTAGCTCCGTGTTGAACTTTAGCATTAGGATCTATTGCCATTGGCTCATTAGCTGCCTTTGGTGTATCTGGTGCTAGTTCTCCGTGCATGTATCTTTTCATCATTTGGGTTTTCTCCTTTTTGTTTTTTTCTTTTTAATTTTTTTAGTTTTTTTCTTAGTGCCTGCATAGACAACAGGTATAAAATTACTCGTGGGTCCAAGACTCATTAGTAGTCTTTTTCATTTGCCATATTAAACAATGAATCTTCTACATGCTCAGATCCAGATTTAGTTGGTACAGTTACATCATACTCAAACGGCTCTTGTTTTCTGTGCGTGTGTTTAGAAAAGTCAATATTAGTATGCTCCCTGTTAGGCTGTTTGCCTTCAGGTGCATCACTTAACTGACCTTGTTTAACTTTAGCTTTTGGATCAAATTTTGCTTCCATTGCTGTCTCCTGTTATATTTTTATTTTTTTAATCTTTAATATATTTTTAGTGGGTATAGTTGTATAATTACCACCTTGTTTTATTTCACCATTATCTTCAAAACTATAATCAGCCATTATAATAGTAGATTTAGAATCTTCTTTTACAATCCATCCAACACTACAACATACAGCTGTCTTAGCTTTTTTAATATCAACTATATCAGCCCAGTTAGTTTCTCCAACAATATCTTCCCAATATACTAAATTTAAAGTATAAGGAAAATTTTTTTTATTTGTTTCTGGTATTTTTATTTTTTTTGACACCCTTAGTATCCAAATTTATTATCAGCTGCATGAAAATCATTTTGAGAAATAAAAGTTCTAAATCTTTCTGCGTATTTTGGATGTGTTGGTCTACTCATACATCCATATCTTAATGCATCATAAGCATGATCTTCAGCATTAGTATCTACATCTTCAGGGTTTTTATTGTCTGTTGGTAAAGTACTTATAGTTCTAACTAAATTTCTACAAGTTTTAAATACTCTTAGTCCTGGTTCTTTGTCTTGTATTCTAAGTCTTTTATGAACTTCAAGTTTACCATTAATTCTACTTTTAGGTGATCTATCTGATGGTCGCCATCTACAGCCATTTTGTATCATTGTTTCTGCAATACTTGGTCCTACATCACCTCTTCTTGCCCAAGTACTAGAGTCTAATACTCCATAGTGAATATACTCACCTTTTTCTAATTCTAAAACTTGTTTTGCAAAATAATCCGCTGTAACTTTTTTAGTATATAATTCTCTATAAATCCATAGATTATTATTGTAATCAACAGCAAACCATAAAACACAAGCAGGAGAAGAATAACCCCAGTCAGCAGCACGAAACTTATACCAGCCTCTAGGTATTTCAAAAGGTTCAACAACATGGGTTGTTTTACCAAATTCTGGAAAAGCTGAATCTTCATATGCATCCCAATCTCCATCTAAAAATTGTTTACGCTGTACTTCAGGTAAAGATGCAAGCATGATATAGTAATCATCTGTTTGCATTAGATAAGGATTGTCTTGTAACTTAGCTGGAATAAATCTTCTACTAATATACTTCTTACCTACAGGCGTATCTATCCCTACGTCAAACGCTGTATTTGGTTCACTAGGTTCAACAAACATTTCTCGAACCCATTGTGATCCCACATTGCCTGGATTACCTGTTGCTCTCATATAAACAGGTATATCTTTATCAACGGACCTTAAAGAAGATCTTAAAAAATTATATATATCTGGCGAAGGATATTGTGGAAGTTCGTCTATTCCTATCCATGTGTATGATTGACCTTGGTATCTCAAAGCGTCTGTCATGTTCTCTGCGTAACCAAACTCTATCTTTGCCCCTGATGGGAATCGCCACTCTTTTTCTTGTTCTCTCCATTTTGCACCTGGGTATGCTTTTGAGTATAATAACTGAGACTTTTGAATTAAGTCTCTTAACTCTGGCATAGTCCTCCTTACTAAGAGTGCCCTATGATTTTGATTAGAGCAATAACGAAGCGGGTCTACTAGCATCGCATATGATTTACCACCGCCTCTTGCTCCACCATAAAATACTTCTCTTTCGGAAGCTGCAAGAAATTGTGTTTGTGGACCTGAGTTAGGTTTAAAAATAACTTCTTGATTATCTAAATGTTCTTTAACATTTTTAGGAGCACCCTCGATTATATCTTCAGTAAGTAGTTGTGTCTCTTTACCAGTAAGAGCTTTGTCAATAGTTAACAGTTTCTTTTTGGTATTTTCTGCAGACTGTTTAGCAGAACGTAGAGTTTGTTCTGCTTGTGCAACTTTCTTACGAGTGCGTGCTAGAATTTCTTTAACTGACTTCTTGGCTTTCTGTTGTACTATCTTCTTTGGTTTCGGTGGTGTTATTTCTTGCAAGTCTTTTTCTAAGTCCGACATGTGATATGTATCTTCCTGTTTTCCTATGTAGCCATTTAGCCGTTTCTCTTAATGAACAAGTTTTAGTATATTCTTTTGCTTGTCTAAGAGCATCTAATTCTTCTGATACAGGTTCTATGTAATTAGGATCCTGTGATTGTTTGAAACCAAAAGGGATAGTTCTAGCTTTTTTCTTGATCTTTATTGGTTCCATCTTTTGCTGGTAATATGAATACGCCATGTATAGCTTTCATATTAACATCTAATTGATCTTTTTTACCTAAACCCACCCTATCTAATACTGAGTTTGCAGCTGCTAGACGAATGTTAGAGTGTGGTGTGGTCCCGTCTTCGTCTAGTAGGTCTATTAACCGAGTAGCTGCTTTGGCAGAATGTGTAGATAAGTGAGTTTCTGCTAATTCTGTTATCTCTCTTTTGAGATTACGCACAACTTTAGGATAGCTATGGTCAGAATAACCAGCTATTCTTGCTGCTTCTCTTGGATTCCCTTTCGCTTCTCCGAACAATGCGTTTAGAAACACCTCTTGCATGTCTGTTAAGTTTCTTTTTTGAGTCTTTGTTATAGAAGAATCCATGATTTGCGTTTATTATCTCCATTATTTCCTTAAAAGGAAGTTTTTTAGTTTTGTTTATGTCTAGATCTAGCATAATTTGTATATTATTCGTGATGACCCCTGTTAACTTAAGTGTTATGTGCGTGTATGTGTGTCCTTTGAATAATATATAGTACCTATTATAGTGCTGATTAACAATTTTGTCAAGTATTTTTTTAAAATAATTGTATCTGCGACACTATGGCAATAGACAAAATTGGAAATAGGGTGTATAATATTCATAGGAACCCCAGGGGAGCCTTTACACCCATACCATACCTATTTATACAACCCCCTAGGGGATACTTTGGTAGTTTTTATACGAATATAGCTAGAATATTGTACCCTATAATATAGCCCGATAGTGGTTTACGTTAACCTTGGGGATTTTCTGGTGATTGCATATATACATATAGGAGGAGGTGGCTGTTCCCTTGCGCTCCCCTTGGGTTTTCTTTGCTTTTTGTTTATTATCTTTTTTGAGTACCTTTAAATATCCCTCGGGGTTCCCTTGGGTTCTCTTGGTTGACACTTGAAACCATAAAAGGTCACGCCCATTTTCGTTACTATAACCCCCTTGGAAACTACTTGGAATTATAATTTGATATAAAAAAAAACACCCCCTAGGGTTATCCTAAGGGGTGTTGAGAGGGAACTATTAATTAGTTTTGATATTTTACCAAAGTGATTTTGACTTATCTAAATCATTTGACGATCTTAATCTTGATCTTAGCTTTTTTTTATTAGCTTCTTCAATATCAGCTTCATAAGTATTGACCTTGCTCTGTAATATTTTGATTGTTTTATTTTGATCTTCAGTTATTGGTTTAAATGTATGAAAACAAGCGTTATAAAATTTAATACTATCAAAATTTTTATTTTCACTTTTAAAATAATCACTTAGAGCGTTAACTAATATTTGTTTATTATTATCATTATGTTTTGAATTATCATTTATGATCTTAGCAATATTAATGAAGTGTTTTTTTGAGATTGTCATTTTTATTTATCCTTTTTATTGGTTAATATAATTTTATTATCAATATAATTAAGGCTAATTTTGGGCAAAAAAAACCCCCATTTTATAGGGGGTTTTCTTCGGAGATTTTAAGTAAATTAAACGGCTATTTTAAAACGCTTATTAAAAGACTCTTTTAACTGTTCAATTGTATTGCCTTCTAATTGCACTGACGTTGCATTATCAAAAACAGTAGAGCCTATTATATCCTTTTGAATTGAGTTTTTAGATTGTTTTCTTAATGGTTCCACAATCTCTTCTAGTTCTACAGGATATGTCATTTTTTCACTTTGTATATGATTTTGTATTTGTAAAATATAATCATATCCCCCGTTATTATCTAAGTAATTAATTTGACTAATTATTGAAGCTGTCATTTTTTGAGCCTTCTCTTCTGAGTATTCTCCAGAGGTTGCTCCATCTGTTGCTAGTTCCAAGTCTTCAGTCTCTTCACCTTCAGAAATATTTCTATTTATTTCAATTTTAAATAGAGATTTTTGAGTTAGCTTTTCAAGTAAAGTAAAATTACAATCTACAAAATAAACTTTACTATCTGGAACAGATTTTTTTAACTCTTCAATATCTAGTCCAAATACAGCCTTCACTATTTCTTTTGATAAACAAAACAAATTAATTCTAATAACTTTTTTATCAAATTTAAAATTAATTTTGTCCATGCTCATAACAAATAATGAAGGATATAGAACCCTGTTTGCATAAGTTCTTATTGCATTGGCTCTTATCTTTTCATCTGATTTTTTTGCTGTATGAGAAGGTTCTTTTTTACCTTTGTTTTTTTCTTTAGCTTTTTTCTTATCTAATTTAGTAGGTTCCTTTTTTTCTACTAAATCTTTAAAGTTAGCAAGCGGCAAAAGTATTCTATCAACTAGTCTTTTTCTTTCAGAGTTAATATTATCTACTGAAATAATGCCTCTAGTATGAGTTAGTATTTGATTAGGAGCCTTAATTCCTAACATACTATATATACTGTCGTTACCTACTTTAAATTTACTCTCATTAAATAAGTTAAAATTTCTTTCAACTATACCCATTGAGGTTAATTCATTTTTAATAGTATTATCTCCAATACTAGTAAAATAATTATTTAATTGTTTATCCATAAATATATCCTTCCATTAGTTATTTTTTTATTTTTAAACATAATAAGAGTTATAAACATTTTATTTTAAATGTCAAATTAATATTGTATTTATTCGTTATTGCTTAAAACCCGCATAAAATATAGCTTTTTTACCTATAATCAACTCTATGGATATATCTTAAATAACCCACATAAAATATAGCTTTTTTAAATTAACGAATAAACACGCCATTTTATATAAGCTATGCAATTTCTGCATACCCCTATTGACCTATGCAATTTTTGCATATAGTATTAACTTTATGAAATCAGATAAACAAAAAACAATATCAATTTATAGACAATTAACACGAATACAATTTAAAATAATAACAAGTTTAATCAATGAAATAAAAAAACTAAATAAAAAATTAAATAGATTGGAGAAGATATGAAAAAAGGGACAATAATTAATTACAATGGAGTTAAGATGAAAATTCCATTTGATATAGCTGTAAATCTTAACGATATACAAAAATTAGAGACAGTAACTAACCCATATTCAAATGAAACAACAGTACTACCGAATTTTGCTTCTGCTATTTATGATACAATTAAGGGTTGTGAGATGTTTTACAATGCAGGTGATTATAAACAGTCTATAAAGATGAATAAAGGAAGAGAATTTTTTCAAAAATATTTCACTAAAGAATATTATGTACTACTTGATTGAGCATTTTAACAGCTTGGATATCGTATTGCGGGTTTTACTTCTCTCACCCGCAGTTTTCTTTTTTTATTTCTTTTTAAAAATTTGTAGTAAATACTAGTACGGAGGCGGGGAAACTTTTCAAAATCATTTGACAAAATTTAGTTTTGGTTGTAGCTTCTGGCTATAACAAAGGACTAAAAATATGAAAGCAATAATGTATGTATCTTTATTATGGGTTGTGCTTGGTATATTGATTAGCTTTGTAGCAGTATAACACCATAGTAAAGACGACTAGCCCTTACGTCAGTTGACGTAGGGGCTTTTTTTTTGTAATATGTGAATGCTCATGGCGAGTAGTACTCTTAATGTTTGTTGAGTGGTTCACGATACACAGCACCATGAGTAAACAAAGGAAGGATATACAATGGCAGATCAAACTAGTAATGAAATATCACACGTTCAATCAGTTAATCGTGGAAGAGAAGCACAACGTAGTAAAATAAAAACTAATCTATCAGTTGAAACTCAAGCAACACTTCAAAAGAATACAGAAGAGTTAGGGGTTGATGTTGTTAAAAAACAGATAAAAATATTCTTTAGAACACCGTTTGACCAATTAAAAAATTTATAGTATAAAGTAATTTATTCCTCTTTAGTTAAAAAGATACCCCCTTGTAGCAATACAGGGGGGTTTTTTATTTGACTAATATAAATATTTATTGTAAATTGTAGTTACTTTAAAGGAAGGAACACATATGTTAGAAGACCAAACTATACAAAAAGACACAGCAGTAGTTGACACTTCTCATGAACTAAAATGGATGCGGACTGTACGTAGGCGGGCTATTAATATTCTTGCAAGAATAGAAAATGATAGAAAACCTACTCAGCTATTAAGTTATGAGATAAGAAAACTACACGAAGCATTTGTTTGTTGGAATAGCGATACAGCTATGTGGGAAAAGCACCAGATGATTTTGCCTACAAAGTTAGAACCGCAAGCTACATTACAAAAACCAAATGTTACACCAATGGATGTAATTAAAGATGTAGATTTTAAATTTGACCAATAGTATTTGCTGTGATATAAACTAAGGGCAGTCAGCGAGAGTTGGCTGTCCTTTTTTGTTTGCCCTGTACTACATCTTCGGATAATAGCTACATCACAATCAAGGGGGGTGGGCATATCATGTGTACACACTTGGATAAAGTAACTATTGGATTATCCATGCTCACCCCGAAATTAAATCAATCAACAAAGGAATAAAATATGCAAATAAATATAGAATATGGTAAAGTGTCAGACCTAATTTATACTCTATTAACTCAGACAAAAGCTAGAAAATTTAGAGCAGGGTTTGTTAAAAAAAATGGTGAGTATAGAACAGGGAAGTTTGATTTACTAAATAGAAAAACTTGGAAACAAACTGATGGTACTATGTACAAACGTAAAGGTAAAAAGAGAACTACAAATCCAGAACAGTTTATATTAGCCCATGACTTAGACAAAAAAGCACCAAGAAATATTTCTGTAAAAAGTTTACTATGGTTTAGTGTTGGTAAAAAAATATATAAAGTTACTAGATTAGAAGATATAACAGACACCGCAACAATAGTTATGTTTGAAAAAGTAAAGTTTAATCATCTTAAATTATTAATGAGTAATAAAGAGATTAATAAATTTGGTATTAAGTTTTTAAATTAGTGAGTAAAACTTTCAAGCGGTATATAGTATATACTAACCCCCCCTGCAATGACAGGTTATCTTATCATAGATTGAATCAAAAATCAATGCGACAAGTTGACGAGAGTGTAAAAAATACTATTGTGCAACTTGTGGTATCAACAAATAAGAAATAATAACATTATGGAAAAAGCATATACAGAAACTAAGCGAAGAACACCAGAAGAAAAACTACATATAGCAATCATACAACAGACTATGGAGGATGCTTTTGGTTTGAGCATGTCAACTAACTTAACAATAGCAGATAGAGATAAAGCTAGAAATTGGTTTTATACTAAAAGATGCTCAGAAATTTGCGATCATATTGGCACTACCAATGAGCATATACAAAAGCTATACGAAAAATTAAATTTCAAATATAAGAATGGACAGATAAATCAAACTGAGTTAAGATTTGCTATTAGAAGATTGGAGTTAAAGTTATGATAGAAAGTATAAAAAATAAAAATGTAATACTAGAAATTCATTCTGATTGGTTAGAAGACAATGGATATTTTTTAAATGCAAAGGAATGTAGATATCAATCTGGACTTTACACAAAACAAACAAATGATAAAAGACAATTAGAAGGATATTCAAAAAGGAGAAGACATGAAAAAAATAATAAATGAATTTAAAGTATGGATAAAATTTAAAAGTCTATATTACAGAACAGAAATTATCTGGTTTGTAATTGGATTTATAGTGGGGGCAATATTGATATGAAACTAAAAGATATAGAAAAAAAGATAGGTACACTATCTAATCCTGCGAAGATGCCCTCGTATGCTTGGGGTATACCAATACACTACTGTGTAACTGGTAGCAAGTTAGCATTAGAAGAAGGAACTATCTGTAATAAATGTTATGCAGGTAAAGGTTGCTATGTATTTCCAGTTGTCAAAGCTATGTATGAAAAGAGATATCAAGCAATAGAAATGCCAGAGTGGGTAGATTATATGGCAGAACTACTGACACAAAAGTACAAAAACCTAGATAAATCAAGGCAATATCACAGGTGGTTTGACTCTGGAGATATACAATCTTATTCACATTTGATGAAGATATTTGAAGTGTGTGAACTAACACCACACATAAAATATTGGTTGGCTACTAGAGAGTATAAGATTATAGACCAAATAGATGTAAAAGATGTGCCAAAGAATTTATGTTTGCGTGTATCAGCAATCAAAGTAGATAGTCCACCACCTAAATTTTGGAAGTGGACTTCTGGTGTACACAAAGATAAAAAAGCAGTAGGTAGAGAATGTCCTGCACCTAAACAGAATGGTGAGTGTGGTAGTTGTCGTGCCTGTTGGAGTCGTTCAGTTAAACAAGTAAGTTATAAGGAGCATTGATGAGTGTAGATAAAAAAGGTGACTTAAGAATAATAGGTTGGTCAATAGATGTTAAATGGTCAAATGGTAAGGAAGAAAAAATTACAGAAATACCAGATGATATCGCATCAGTAATAGATGATTACTTGACAGAAATAGAGGAGGAGTGATGAGCAGTAGAATAACAAAGAAAAAAATAAAAATGTTTTTAAAATTAAGATTTAGAAAAGAACCAATGATGATGTATGATAGTACATTAGATGTAGCAATGGAAGTTATACAAGACTTTTTAAACTGCGATCCAATGGACATAGGTAAATTACAAGCTAATACATATGATACAGTATATAATATTGAAAAGGAAATAAAGGAGAACGAATGACAGAGCAAGAAAAGAAAGACTTTGAATGGGCTAGTGGTTATTATTTATATGATGACCTAGATGCTGATTGGGTTAATTGGGATGAAGAAAAACTTCATGATGAGATTGAGAAATTAGCATGGCAACCATTTGAGCATTGGGAAGGTGAACAAATTTATAATGAAATTGAAAAGCTAGCAGATGGGGTAAGAGAATATATAAAGGAGAACAAATGAGAGAGTATACATTTACAGTACCAGGAGGACAACCTGAAAAAAAGATTGAAGCAATGAGTTTAAAGAAAGCAATGAAGTCTTTTCAAGGAGGTGACGCAGAAGAAGTAACAATAGAATGGACAAGTCGTAAAGGTAATCCAAGTAGTAAGGTAGTTAGACTACCATATAAATCTAGGAAAGAAAGGAAAGGCAGACTATAATGAATAAAAAACTACCAGATATATACAACATAAGAAGAGCATTAGAAGATTGTATAGAAGAAAAACTAAAAGGTAATGTGACAGATGTAGGTACTTGGTTAGATTTTAGTGGTGCTGATGTTGCTTTTAATTTAAATAAAAAAAGATATAACATTGAAATAAATGATATAACAAATAGTGATAAAGATAATGTTTGAATGGAAGCACCCAAATTATTACAAAAAATTAAAAAAAGAAAATCGCTTGACAAAAGAAAACTTTTCTGATAAGGGAGATAACAATGAAAAAATACAAAGTAAGATTAGTGGGGATGGGGATAGAAGCAGTAGCAATAATTCCATTCGACAACGAACCAACAATAGAACAAGTAGAAAATAATGTAGCATATTATCTTGAACATAATCTTATGAAGATTGAAGCCGATGGTAATTTTTACGATCCTAGAAAATATATGCTAACTTATGAGGAATTAAAACTTGAATTATAAACAACAGCTATCAGTTGTAACAGGATTATTTGTACCACCAGATACTACAATGAGGATGGACTGCCCATTTTGTAAAAATAAAAATACATTATCAGTAGACACAACAGAAAATAAATTAAGTTGGTATTGTTTTCATTCATCTTGTAAAGCAAAAGGAAAAAAAGAAGGAGAAAAAAATATGCAGTATGTAGAAAAAGTATTTCATGGTAACAGAGATTTACATATAGAAGATAAAGATTTTGAAATACCAGATAGTTTTCAATCAATATATTCAAATGAAAAAGCAATGCGTTGGCTATCAAATAATAATTGCTGGGAGTCTTGGTCTTGGGGTAGAGCAGATTTTAAATATGATGTACAGCAAGATAGAGTTGTGTTCTTAATTAAAAATAGACATTCACATAAAATAGTAGGTGCAGTAGGTAGAGCATTAAATAAAAAAGATTTTCCTAAATGGTTTATGTATGGTAATAAAGATGTACCATTTAAATGTGGTGATTGTAATGATGCAGTTATTGTAGAAGATTGTCCTTCTGCTTGTGCTGTATCTAATATACTTACAGGCATATCAATCATGGGTACTAAATTAAAAGATATACAGAAGTCACACTTAAAACCATATAAAGATTTATATATATGTCTAGATAGAGATGCTACAACAAAAGCATATGACATGGCAAAAGATTTAAGATCATCTGGATTTGAAAATGTAATAGTAAAACCTTTAGAAGATGACTTAAAATACTTTAACACAGAGCAAGTAAGGGAGATATTTTATGGATGATAAAATGAAAAAAGAAATACTAGACAGCTGGAATAGTTGGAAGTATGATATACAAGATATGAATAGATCAGAGTGGAATCAAAGAGATCAATCTATAATGAATACTATAGAATTAATATTAAGAAAGGAGTTGGATGATAGAAAAACAAATGATTAGGCTTATGCTCAATAAGAAATTTTATACACAATACAAGGGCATCTTATCTCCGACAGTATTCTCTGGAGATATAAGTTCTTTGTATGATACAGTACAGAAAGCACACGACAAATATGAAGAAGATATAAAAGTAGATGAGTTATATTCTCTACATACTGCTATATTTAATCCTGCACTAACTCGTGCTGCAAAAGAAAAGTTTAGTGAATTAGTAGAAGACATTAAAGAAGTACAAGAACCTAGTAAAGAAATAGCAAAAGATATCATGCGTATCTTATCTGACAGAGATCTTGCACAGAGAATAGCAGTAGAGGCTACAGAAATATTTAATGGCAAAGAAGCAAACTTTAATGACATTACTGGTATGATAGATAAACACAAGGCAAATACTAGTGAAGATAAAAATCCTGCTGTAACAAATGATATTGAAAAAGTTATAGAGTTATTGGATGTTACAACTAAGTGGAAATTTAATATACCAGTGCTTAGAGAAAATGTAGGTGGTATTGGTGGTGGTAATCTTATGATAGCATTTGCTAGACCAGAGACAGGTAAGACAGCTTTCTGGGTTAGCCTCTGTGCAGCACCCTATGGATTTTGTGCACAAGGTGCGAAGGTACATGCATTTATAAACGAAGAACCTGCAATAAGAACACAAATTAGAGCAATCTCATCATACACAGGTATGACTAGGGATGAAATACTACAAGATAAAATATTAGCACAAAAATACTGGAGTGATATAAAAGATAATATATCTATGTTTGATACAGTTGATTGGTCTATGGATGATATAGATTCACATTGTGAAAAACACAAACCAGATATAGTTGTAATAGATCAGTTAGATAAAATTAATGTTAAAGGTACTTACGCAAGAACAGATGAAAAGTTAAGACAAATTTATACTAGCGTAAGAGAAATAGCAAAGAGAAGAGATTGTGCAATCATTGCAATATCACAAGCGTCAGCTGATGCACATAATAGAAATAGTATTTCATTTGACCAGATGGAAAACTCTAAGACAGGCAAAGCTGCAGAGGCTGATCTGATTATTGGAATAGGTAGAAATGCTAATACTGATTTAGAAAATAAAATAAGAACATTATGCATAAGTAAAAACAAAATAAATGGTTATCATGGAGAACCTGTATGCACTATTAGAAGGGGTATAAGTAGGTACGAAGTATGAGTTTTTCAGATAGACTATTAAATATAATTATTTTATTTAGTATATTTTTTGTTTTAATATATTGTTGCTATGTAACTTTTCATATACAAGATATGTGGGATATGATTATTAAATATGAAAATGAATTAGATAGTTATAAAAAAGAATTAAGACATTTAAAAATACTAATCATATCTATGAAAGGAGATTTAGTATGATTACAACAGTAGATGTAGAAACATCTTGGCAGAAAAATGAAAATGGTGGGTATGATCCATCACCTTTTCATCCAGATAATATACTTGTCAGCGTAGGTATTAATGATGAATACTATTTTACTAACCATAGTGAAAGAATAGATAAAGGTTGCTATCATGACATACAATCTATATTAGATAAAACAACTTTGTTGATAGGTCACAATATAAAATTTGATTTAATGTGGCTATTAGAATCTGGATTTAAATATACAGGTAGAGTTTATGATACTATGTTAGGGGAGTATATACTTAATCGAGGTATAAGAAAAAGTTTAACATTAGAGATGTCATGTCGTAGAAGAAAGATAGGATCTAAAGATGACAGGATAAAAGAGTTTATGGATAGGGGTGTATCATTTGAAAATATACCTGTGGATATAGTTGAAGAATATGGTAAGATAGATGTTCAGATAACTAGAAGACTATTTGATTCTCAAATGTCAGATTTTAAATTAGAAAAAAATAAACATCTGTTACTAACAGCTAAGATGATGAATGAATTTTTAGTAGTACTAACTGATATGGAACGAAATGGTATCAATATAAACATAGAAGAGTTAGGCAAAGTTGAAAAAGAATATCGTGCAGAGTTTGCCTATTTAAAACAAAAAATAGATAAAATTGTTTACAAACAAATGGGTGATACTAAAATTAATTTGTCTAGTCCAGAACAATTATCGTGGTTAATATACTCTATGAAACCAAAAGATAAAAAACAATGGGCTAAAATATTTAATGTAGGTATTGACAAAAGCACAGGTAAAAATAAAAGAAGACCACAATACTCTAGAGTAAAATTTAGAAATTTAGTTTCAGAAAATACAGAAGTAATACATAGAACTGTAGCAGAACAATGCATAGCATGTCATGGTAAAGGTGTAATTAAAAGAATAAAAAAAGATGGTAGTCCATATAAAAATTATACTAAGTGTAGTGAATGTGATGGTGACGGATATGTGTATACACCAATGGCAAAAGTTGCAGGATTTAGACAAAGACCTAGAAGTGTATATGATATTGCAGAATCTGGATTTAGAACTGATAGAATTACTTTAAGTAAAATAGCATCAGAAGCAGAAGGTGAGTTTAAAGAATTTATTGATTCAATAGTTAGGCATAATGCTGTTGATACATATTTAAATACTTTTGTAGAAGGTTTAAAAAACTTTACAAATAAAAAAGGTTTTTTGCATCCTAAATTTATGCAAGCTGTAACTGCAACAGGTAGACTATCTAGTAGAGATCCTAATTTTCAAAATCAACCTAGGGGTAAAACATTTCCTATTCGTAAAGTTGTTACATCTAGATTTAATAATGGTAAAATATTAGAAGTAGATTTTTCACAATTAGAATTTAGAACTGCTGTGTATCTTGCACAAGATAAACAAGGTATGGAAGATATAAAAAATAAAATAGATGTGCATCAATATACAGCTGATATAATTGGTGTGTCTAGACAAGACGCAAAGGCTCATACATTTAAACCTTTATATGGTGGTGTAACTGGTACTGAAGATGAGAAAAGATATTACACTAAATTTTTAGAAAAGTATAAAGATATAAAAGTGTGGCATGAGAAATTACAAACTGAAGCAATAAAATATAAACGAGTTAAATTGCCTACAGGTAGAGAGTATTCATTTCCATATGCAGAAAGAACACCTTGGGGTGGATCTACTTATGCAACACAAATAAAAAATTATCCTGTACAAGGTTTTGCAACAGCTGACATTGTACCATTAGCTTGTATAAATATTAATAAGTTAATGAAAGAAAAAAAGGTAAAGAGTTTACTTGTAAACACAGTTCATGATTCTATCGTAGCTGATGTTTATCCTGGAGAAGAAGATGTGATGAGTAATATATTTAAACAGGGCACTGCAGACGTAATACCTGCATTAAAACAGTATTACAAAATTAACTTTAATATACCACTTGATACTGAACTTAAAATTGGTAGCGATTGGTTAAATATGGAGGAGGTAAGCTAATGCATATAGATAAATATAAAATATTTTCCATGGATTATACTTGGAAAAATGGAAAAGAAAGTAAAAATACTTCTGTTCAAAAAATGATGACATCAGAAGAATGTATAATGGGTAGAACTTTTATACAATTATTAGAAGATCTTGATCAAGCATGGCATCAACATGGTGAATGTAAAGATTGTGAAATAGAAGTTACATTTAAACCACATAAACACGAGGACTAATATGTCAAAAGATATAGAGGCACTAGAGACTATGGATGAGTATTCAGATGAAGAGTATTCTGCTTTTTTAGAATACACTTCATTAAAAGATCAGTGTATGGTAGAGCCTACCACACTGTATATTAGAAATAACCATGAGTTTTTATCAGAGTGGGTTTACTTTGCACAAACAGATGGTTTAGATATAAAAATAGTAGATGGAGAAACAAGGATATGCTAGAGAATGTTTTATTTGTAATGTCAGTTATTTATGTAGTATACTTAATAATTAAAGTATTATATAATGTGACAAAATGATCATTGAATTTTTTATTAAAATATGATATACACAAACGCTAAAATAAGGAGGACAAATGTCTGATAATAATATAATAGTAAAAGGAATGTCCAATGAGCAGATAATGCAAGCTATAGGACAAGATGATGGATCTAGTACAGGTACTAATATACCTAGACTATCAATCAATCGCACACCAGAAGATGACGATGGTAATCAATTACCCGTTGGTCATTTTTCTACCTATGCTTCCAATGTAGGTCAAAATATTTTTGGAAAACCAGTTACACTAAGACCATTTATTAGTGCAATGCAGTATATGCATTATGATGCAGATAAAAGTGAGTATGTAAATAGATCTATAATATTTAAAAGTTGGAGAGAAGAAGCTATAGATATGTTAGGTGGTACAAAATGTGGTAAGATACCTTTCAAAGAAAGATCAACTCTTACACCAGAGCAGTTAGAACGTCAGAGAACTATTAGATGTTACAAATTAGTGTATGGTTTGTTATCTGTTAAAGATGGTAAAACTGCACAAGGTGATCCAATATCTATAGAGAACCTACCAGTTCTTTATAGAGTTACTGGGACAGCATTTTCACCTGTTACATCTGCCTTAGATCTTTTAAAGAAAAGAAAAAAACTTATGTTTAATTGTAGTTTTTCTATTGGAACTAAGAGACAAAAAAAAGGTGGTAATGTTTTTTATGTACCAGAAATATCAGTTGATGCAGATTCTAATTTACAATTATCTGATACTGATATGGAAACATTAAAAGTATTCCAAGAATCAATTGATGCTGAAAACAAAGAAGTTGTTGAAAGCTATAATTCTGCTAAACTTAAAGGTGCTAATAAACAGCATGATAAGATAGATGCAGAAATTGTAGAAGATGTTAGTGAAGACTCACCTGAAAAAGTATTGGCTTCGTAATGAATACAATATTATTAAAGGTTCAGCAATACCTAGATAATGTATCAAAGAATCCTGCAAAGCTAGACAAACAGCTTGTGCAGGAATTTGGTGAGGCGTGTAAAAACGCCTTACTAAAACAATTTGAAGAAAAGAGAAGAGATAAATTTGAAGCTAGAATGTCTAATATAGGTAGACCATTATGCCAATTGCAGATGGAAGCTAAAGGTATTAAAGGTGAAGGGCAACCTTACAGTAATAAAATGAGAAATACTTTTGGAGATTTAATAGAAGCATTAGCTATATTTGTAATGAAATCTGCAAACATAGAATTAAAAAATGAACAGAAAAAACTTAAATATAAATTTAATGGGGGAGAGATTGAAGGTAGACAGGATGTTGAGATTGATGGAAAAATATGGGATATTAAAAGTGCATCACCATATTCTTTTGAAAAAAAATTTGGAGAAGCTGGAGGATTCAATGAGGTTGTTAGGGAAGATTCCTTTGGCTATGCGTCACAAGGTTTTTTATATGGAGAAAGTCAAGATAAAAACTTTGGTGGTTGGATAGTTATTAATAAATCTACAGGTGAATGGACAGTTTGTGAAACACCTACGTCTGTAGAAGAACATAAAACTAAAGCATTAAATATTGCTAAAGATAATTATAAATATTTAAAAGAAAATAAACCTTTTAAAAAATGCTACGATGATGTGGTAGAAACTTTTAGAAGTAAACCTACGGGTAATAGAGTTTTGGGCTTTGTGTGTTCGTATTGCCCATACAAACTTCCTTGTTGGGGAAGAGATAAATTGCAGTTGCTACCGCAGCAGCAATCTAAAGGTAAAAATCCTAAATGGGTTTGGTACACTTCTGTAACAAATCCAAAGGAAGATACCGAAGAGTATAGTGGGGATTAGTTTGAGGGGTCTATTCTCCACTAACTCTTTATGATTTTATATTTTGTTGTATTTAAAAATAAGAAAGATAATGATTACAGATTGTTTAGTAACGAAGTATTTAGTTTGGAAAAAAATGCAGAAGAGTTTGGTAAAAAAAGTATGAAAAGAAATTATGAATATAAAGTATTAGAATATAATACTATAAATTATGAAAGATATTGGAATGACAAAGAAAGATAAATTAAACTTAATTAATGCAGTTAAAGTCATAATTACACCATGGCAAAAAGGTTTTACTTGTGGTATTGTTATGGATAGTAAATCTAAAATGACTACTGAACAATACGAATTATGCTCTACTATAGCTAGAGGCATGATAAAAATGGCAACTACTGACCCTCATTCAACTTTTCTGTGGGGACTTCGTGGATTTGCTGAAGATAAAAAAAAGAACAACCAAGGTCTTACTATTAGTTCTGTTGCAGAATTTGATGATGAATCTAATGTAGTAGATTTTTTGGAATATTTAAAAAAGAAAAGAGATAAGGAGTTAAACTAATGGCAACACATTTAGTTATGGGTGATCCTCATTGTACACCTAAAGCAAACAATGATAGATTTTTATGGGCAGGTAAACTAGCACATGATCTAAAACCAAATACCATAGTATGCATGGGTGACTTTGCAAGTATGGATTCTCTATCTAGTTATGATAAAGGTAAGAAACAATTTGAAGGTAGAAGATATAAGAAAGATATTGATCATGCTCATGATGCATTAGAAAAATTTAACAAAGGTCTTAACGGAAGACGACCAAGAAAAATCATGTTACTTGGTAATCACGAGGATAGGATAGATAGGACAGTAGATGATATACCAGAACTTGAAGGGACAATTAGTACAAACGATTTTAAATTTGAAAAATTTGGTTGGGAAGTTTATCCGTATCAACAGCCTGTCAATGTTGATGGTGTATACTATTGCCATAATTATCCTACTGGTGTCATGGGGAAGCCTATTAGTGGTGACAATGTTGCTCGTTCTCTTCTCTTAAAAAATAAAGTATCTTCTACTGTAGGGCATATACATACTTTTGATTATGCTATGTGTGCTTTACCTTCTGGTAGAAAATTAATGGGACTATCTGCAGGATGTTACTTGCATCACAAAGAAAATTATGCTAAAGCTACACAGCAAATGTGGTGGAGTGGACTTGTAGTTAAACGTAATGTAGACAAAGGTCAGTATGATCTTGAAATGATAGAGTATAATACAGTTAGGAGAAAATATGGTAAAAAGTAAAAGAGAATATAAAACTATAAAAGAATATGGTAATGATATGTCATATGAAAATGAAGTAAAGTTTGATAATGTAAATTCTCCTAGCCATTATAAACATGGTAAAAAAGAAACTATAGATGTTATAAGAGATTGTATGACTGGTGATGAGTATCATGGATATCTTAAAGGTAATGTTTTAAAATATGTTTCTAGATATAAGTTTAAGGGTGAGCCATTAGAAGATTTACAAAAAGCTAATTGGTATTTAAATAGACTAATAAAGGAGGTCAACAATGGGGCAAGTTAAACAAGCAATACTTGAAGTAGAAGATTTTGTTGCTGGTTGTTTAAAACAAGGTAGAACATTAAATCAAACTATAAGAGATGCAAGAGAATCTAAAGCAGCAAAAACTAATCCTTATTTTGATAGTGAGGATTTAGTAGAAAATAAATACTATCAATTTAAAGGGAGGGAATAATGCGTGAGTCATTTATAGAAGCACTTAAACGTAAATACGAAGCAGACATAGCTTCAGCTAAAGCAACTGCTGAAGTGTACTTAGAAAAACCAGTTGCTATTGGGGAACACCCACAATTTTTAGAAGAATTAGATAAAGCAATAAGTAAAATATCTAATGCTGAAGAAAATTTAAAAATATTATCTAAGCATTTTGATAAAATTAATGATGATGATATACCATTTTAATAGGAGGACAAATGGCAGAAGAAAAAACAAAAACACAAAAACCAGCACCAAGAACATATCTTGTAAGTTCTGAACAATTAATGGACATCATGAGATATTTAATGACACGACCTTATGGAGAAGTAGTTAAGCTTATGAACTCATTATCTGCTCTAACTCCACATAATTCAAATGGAGATGCAGATGTCGGAAAAAAATGATATACATAAAGTAACAGGTATTCTATTTGAATTAAAGATAGGTTTAAATAGAGATAATGCTATAGTAATTGACTACGGAGGTAAACCTGTAGGTAAAATTAGAGAAGCATTAAAAGGTTTTCCTTATCATGGTAATCTTTGTGCTGCTGTTATTAATCATGCTAATTCTGTAGGAAAAAAATTACAAGATGACATTAAACAAATTATACAAAAAATATAATGGAATGTTTTTTTTGTAAATCACAAGTAAGATGGAATAATGATTATGATACAGAAACTACTTATCCAGAATCAGAACATAATTTTGTAAGCATGTATAGTTGTGATAAATGTGATACTTGGTATGAAGTATTTCACGATAAAAAAATTTTGGTTGACCAAAAAAAAAGACACCCAGAGTAATCTCTGTGTGTCTTAGTTGTTGCCTGCTTGGGGAGTCTTTATGGCTCCCCTTTTTATTTTAAGTAATTCATTTGCTCAGTTAAAGATTTTTTAACTGGTAGTATTAACTTACCAGTATCATCTTGTGGATTCATTAACTTAGCAATTCTTGTTATATATACATCTTTTAAAAATTCTACATAATCTTTTTTTTCAGCATACTTACCTAGCCCATCAAAATAATTAATTGTATCATCACCTCTAGCAATAGATTCTCTAATACCTTCAAAGTTAGAACCAGTTTTCATTAAGTTTAAAAAATCTTTAATACTTTCTTCAGGATTATTATACCTTTTTACCTTTGCTTTATTATCAGGATCTGATGACAATATGTAAGGCTCTTCACCTATTGCCTGTATACCAAAAAAATTATTAGCTTTTTTAGCTGTGTCTGCATCTTTGTATTTAAAATTACCTGTTTCAGCTGTAGCTATAGTTAATATAAAATCATCATTAAGATTAGCTTCAAAAGAATCAGGTTCATAAGAAGATTTTACTTCTCTTATTTTTTTTAAAAAATTTCTGTGATCTTTAAATTCATTCATAGTTGAATGTATAAGTAGTAAACTAACAATTCCAAGCCCTAAGAGCTTTATTAATTCTAGAATTTGGATCATTAGCAGTTTTAGCAGAAGTTAATTTTTTCTTCATACCTTTCATTCTTGCACAAAAACTAGCACGTCTTTTATTGCCAACTTTTTTACTAGGAGATTTAAGATTTCCCCCCGTTGCTCGATTATAAGATGCACGACCTTTAGCATTCAATCCTCCACTAGGATTCTTACCTTCCTTACGTTGCCATGCTGGTGTTTTTGCCATTATTTTTTACCTTTTTTCTTTTTGCCTCTTAACATAGCAAAATCTTCTTTAGTTAATTTGCCATCTTTATTAGCATCTAACTTGTTTCTTTTACCCATTACTTTTTTATTTTTTTTCATTTTACCATAGTGTTTTGGCATTAGCTAAATCTCCTATATTGTTTTACTTTTTTTGCAATCCCTTTCGGTTGTTTCACAAACTGTTTTCCCTTCTTTGTTCCTTGGCGTTTTGCTTTTGTCGTTGCCGCATACTCCGCAGATGATAGACTCTTGATAGCTTTCTCTGGCAAATATCTTTCCCCAGTCTCCGAAGACTTCTTGCCAGACTTCGTTCTCCATTTTTGTTTTCCCCATGCTTTTAAACTCCTTTGACTTTTTGCAAGTGCCATTATTTATATCCTCCCCCAGCTTTTTTATATGCTTTAGCTAGAGCTTGAGCTTTTCTTGCAGACCATTTACCTGCACCTGTACCATGAGAAGCTTGTGCTTTAATCCTATTAAAGATTTTTTTTCTCATACCAGGTTTTGTGTAATTACCTGCTTTATTTACTGTACTTTTCTTTGTCATCTTTTATCTCCTTAAAATGATAGTCATAACTACCTTCTTCATGTTCATCAGTTATCCATTTAGAACTTGTCTCAACTGACCATCTTTGTGTATTAACTAATCTATTTATTAGAGGTTTTTCATTTGGATCAGAGCCTACAGATGCATCAAAGACTCTCAATCTATTGTTGGGTTGAATTGCATAATTACCATCATCTAATTCTAATACATGACCACACTTATGTTGATCAGGTTTTTCTGCATATCCAAAATTTAATTCATTATAATCACCAGCACACCAATCAATAGTGAATAAATAAGTTCCTTTTCTTGTAACTTTACGTCTTGATATGTACTGCATTTTAGAACCTGCAAGTTCATAAAATGTTGTAACACCTACATGATAACTAAAACTATCCCACATAACTAATTCATTAAGTGGTAGTTCTTTTACATTAGGTTTTTTACAAAAAGCAGATATAGGTGCTCTCCACCATAATCCACCATCTTCCATCATAAAATGAAATAATGGTACTTGATTTGGTATAGAACTAAAACCAAATACAGCACATCCAAAGTATTTATCGTGTGAATCTTTTTGATCACGCAAATAATTACCTCTTACATAACATTCAATAATTGGTATATTGGCGTTTAGGTACACTAGTTAGCTAAAGGATTAGAAGATTTAATTTTAATTTCTTCTATTTGTACTTTTAATAATTCTATTTCTTTTTCAATTACTTTAACATCAGTGCTATCATGTGTATGATCAAAGTCATGACTATGAGAAGTGTCTGCATTTTTTAATGCTTCAACTTTCTCTTCTAATACAGCTATTTGTGCCGACCAGTCTTTACCACCTGCACTTTCTAGTGCATCTAGTTTAGTTGTAATTTCACCATACTTTACAAAGCCACCACCAATTGCTGCGATAACCCCAAGTAATGCTGCAACACCTGCTAATTGATTTTTTATTTTATCCATTTTTTAATTGCTCCAGTTCTATTAGTATTTGTTTTTTCTTAATATTTATTTTATTTAATTTTTCATTTACAATAGCTATAGGATCTGTAGATATATAACTATTTAAAGTTGTATTAGTATATAAGTGTCTTAAATCCTGTATTTGTATTTGATCTAAATAAATATCTTCACTTTTATAGAAGGGTACATTATAAACATCAAGAGATACTTGATCACTAGCCATAGCATCTAATTTAATTATATTTTTTATCTGTAAATTTTTTGATATATCTTTAATATCTTTGTCAATTTTATCCATAACTTTTACCAAATTATCCTTGATTGCTTTTTTCTGTTGTATTTCTTTTTGTTTGGCAAGCTTCTTAGTTTGAACAGTGGACTTCTTAGGAGTCTTGCCAGAAGGTTTCTCTTCTTTAATTTCTTTTTCTTTTGGTTCTTCATTGTTTTCTTCTACTATTTCTTCCTGTTCTTCTTCAATGATTTCTTCTTCTACCATTTCTTCTTCTACTGCTTCTTCTTCTTCCATAGCAGGTTCTTCTCTTTTTGGACTAAGAACCATTTTTGTAGGTTCTTTTTCAATTACTTCTTCTTTAGATTCTTTCTCGGTTGGTTCCATGAGTAATGGTCTACTTGCTGTAAGTTCTTCCTCTGCAAAAGTTTCCTCTTCCTCAGAAACCATAGGTAAGAAGCTTGCAATGATACCTTTAGTCTCTTCATAAATTTCTTGTTCTTCTGGTGGTGGTAACATTGTAAAAAAAGATGTGCTAATTTCTTCTTCAATTACCATTTCTTCTTCCATGCTAAACTCTTCTTCTATAGGCATTTCTTCTAATACCATAAGCATAGGTTTAAATGTTATTTCTTCAAACTCTTCTTCTATTTCTGGCTCTCTAATAAAAGTAATCATTTCTTGAAATAATTCTTCTATCTTTTCAAATACAAATTCTTCTTCTATTGTCTCTCCAATGTTTTCAAAAATATCTTCTATCTCTTCAATAATTTCAGTTGCTATAACTGTATTATCATATGTCATAGTAACAGATATATTATCTACATTAGGTCCACCTAAATACGCAGGAGCATTTGCATCAGATCCTGATATTGTTATATTACCTACATTAGATCCTGTACCAGTGTAAATTAAAGTATCTGTAAAATTTGCACCATCTATTCCTGTAACATCAGTTCTAATTGTTGTATTTGTAGCTAATACATTACCATCTTCATCTTCTATAGTTAATACATTAGTAAATGTATCTGCTTGACCTTGCCCACCCCAACACCCAGTGACACCGCACTCACCATTCTGTGCTTCAATTGTTGAATTTAATGTAATACCATTATCCAACATATTTTGAGTTATACTATCAGATGATAGATTAAAATCTTGTGTTATAGAACCACTATCACCAAACTCTAAATCGTAATTACTAGAAACATTATTAAGTTCACAGCAATCATTTAATACTTGTACATCGCCAGAGGCATTCCAACCATTACTATTACCATTTTCAAAGTTACCATTAGTAACTAGATTGCCTGTAGTTATTTCTTCAGCTTGTACTACAGTAAATAAAAATAAAAATGCAATTAGCCATTTCACTCTAATATTAAAGAAGTTATTTTCTTCTCTCCCATGTATATTTCTATGTTAGCTTTAGATTGAAGGCATTTATATACAACTCTATCTCCAGGATTTTTGTCCTTCATAGCATAACGCTTGGCTTTAAGACATTTTGAAAGGCTATCTTGTATACGATGCTCTACAATTTTATGATCTTGTATAAGTAAAAGTGCAAAAACTAATTCTATCATTAATGACCATTCCCGTTTCTAATTAATTTTTCTACATCTTCTTGTAGTTTTGATACTTGTTCTTTTAAAAAATCTATATTAATTTTATTATTTCTCATACCTTTTAATTCCTCATCCATAGACTCAATCAAACCTGCCATATGTTCTACAAGCATAAAAAGTTCTGCCTCTCCACTTGATTGCCCTAATTCACCCCGTGGGTATTTAATTCTAAACTCTGAGTTAGCTTCTAAATCTTTTTGCATTAACTCTAATTGCGTACTATGTTTATTGATAGTTTCTACTAAACCAAAATATGCCCAAACACCAAGAGCTACCGCAGCTATAATGCTTATTAAATTTTTCATTGGCATACTTACAGAAGTAGATTCTGAAATTTTAACTGCCATTATTTTTTCCTCATGTAATGTTCTGATGGTTCATAGTTCCATTTCTTACCATGATGACCTCTAATATTTGCATACCACATTCTTAATCTTACTAACCATTTTCTTACAGGTCTTGGCATTACTTAGGTCCTTGATAATTTTTAATCTTTTTTTTATTTTCTTCTGCAAGTTTTTGTGCTTCTACAGCAGCTTCTGCTTCTTCAAATTCTTTTTGCATTTGTTTTTCTATTTCTTTATTTTTTAATTCTCTTTCACTCATACGTTTTACATATGTATCATAGTCTGGTCTTTCACTATCATACTTAGTCCATAAAGCTTCTGCCTCTTTACCTATTTTACCATCTATAGGGCAAGGTGTACCTGCCTGTATCATTGACTCAAATACTCTTTCATCTTGGCAAAGTATTGCTACAGCTGCTACCTTCATACCAAAATCATTAAGTATTCTAGCTAATTTTAATCTCTCACAATTTTTATCAATAACATGTTTTCCACCACTAACACCAATACCAAAAGTTTGAACACCTAAAGATACTCCTACTGCACAAACATCTTGTGTCATACTATTATACGATGGTGCACCTGCTGATGGCGGTGATGATTTAGTATTTGAATTTGTTGTGTTACTTGTAGTACTATTAGAACTAGATCCTGATTGATATGTAGTTGTAGCAGTTGATGTATATCCACCTTCAATTGCTGTATTTGAACCTGAAGTATTTGTTTGAGTACTTCCTGCATATGCAAAAGTTGTAAATAATAATATAAATAATATTGCGAGGGTTTTCATAGTTAAGTATCTTCTTCTTTTGGTTTTACTCCAGTACATGTAAATCTTATATACATGCTGTATTTATTAATTTCTTCTCTGCCTATTTCTTCCATTTTTAAAATAGATTGTTCATAACCTGTCATTAAACAGGTATATTCATCTTCAAATTCTGCAGGAAAATAATGAGGGGGTAAGCATTCTTCTGCTACGAAAGAGCATAAAAAAAGAATTAATCCAAATTTCACTATTTCCAGCTAAAAAGCCAAGCTACAAATCTATTCCAAAGATTTTTTATCTTTTCCAATATCTTTTTGATCATTCTTTTCCTCCAATTTTTTTATTTTTTTAATTGCTTCTTCTAAATCTTGATTAGTATGCTCTAGTTTTTGTAAACATCTTTTATTAGCTGCATCTTTACTTTTACCAGCATCCTGTAATTCTGCTACCTCTTGACGAAGTATACGAATTTGATCCTTATATTCGTTTATCAGTTCGAGACTGTTTTCTGACATTTATTTTTTTCCGTTACGAAAAATCTGTGTACCTTTTATACCATAAATGCTTGCCACTACAAGAATCCATAAATTTGTAAACCAGCTTGGCAGTTGCTGAAATTGATCAAAGAACTCTTTTATTTTTGCAGCAGCATTTGGATCGTCTGAGAAGACTCCGTATGCAATCACTAAAATTGGCAGTGTTAACACGATCAAAACAAACTCGTCTTTCCAGTCCGATTGTCTTGCTTCTAATAATTTACCTTGATACTCACTTTCTCCACGAGCCATTTTAGAAGCGTGCATGTGCTGTGCATCAGCCATCGCCATCTTAGTCTCTTGTTTCTTTTTGTATATATGCGTTGCCGCATTTAAACCTAACTTAAGTGCACTAAACCAAACCATTTTCCTCCAACCATTTAGGAATATCAAATGATGGACATTTCTTTTTGTCATCTACTTGATAGTGTCCTATTATTTTTTCTATATTATATTTATCTTTTAGTTTTAATATTATACTTTTTAATGTTTCAAATTGTTCTGGTAAAAAATTATTTTCCCATCCCATATCAACTGTACCACCACCAACTAATGCTACACCTATTGATGTACCATTAACCTGCACTGCATGAGCACCTACAACATCTTCATCTCTTCCAACTTGTAATGTACCATCTCGTTTAATTAAATAGTGATATCCTATTGTATCAAAACCACGATTTTTATGCCATTGTATAACTTTTTCTACACCAAAATCCATATCTGATGGAGTTTGTGTGCAATGTATTACTATTGTATCTGTTTTTGTTCTTTTGTCCATTAGCCAAATAGTCCTATTAATGTTAATATTGTTGCTCCTAGCCCACCTAACACTGCATATAGTAAATGGTCTACTTTTTCATGCAACTTATCTACATCATCATGTAAGTGTTTTAAATGATTATTTTTTATTTGAGAAATTTCTCTTTTTAACCCTGTAATATAACCATAGAGTGATATTAAATGTTCGCTAGTTGTTTTAGGTTGTTTAGCCATTAATTTTTACCAAATAATCCCTCTGTTTGCTCTTTAATAGCACCAGTTATTCTAGGTATTACTTCACTAAGTTCTGCACCTTCTTGATAATCTACTGGTATATTTACATCTTCAATAAATTTATTTCTTATTTTAGTGTATGTTTCATTTAAATCATTAACCCTTTCATTGTATTCTAATTGAGTTATTTGACCTTTATTAAATTTATTAGCTTCAATTCTTATTTTTTCTTGTATACCTTTAACTTTTCTTCTAAATTCATAACCTTTAATAGTTTTTAATTGTGATAAATTTGTTTTAGTTATTTTAAAACCTAGAGTATTAAAGAAAGCTAATAACTCACTTTCATTTCTACTCATTGGTGATGTATCTGTTCTAGCTTTTTGTATTCTTTCTGTTGAATATGAAAATGGAACAAAGGGAAAGTTGGGTACTAATCTTTTTAAAGCAAATTTTGCTCTTGTAGAAAAATCATCGAACTCAGAAACACCCTGTCCTTTGATTTTATCTCCTCTAAATAAATCAAAACCTAACATAGGAAATAAAACTTCTCCAGCTATACCGAAGTTAGCCTGTAAGGGTTGTGGTAATAAAGGTATTGTCCCAGAATTTAAATCAAATATATCTCCACCTGGTACAAATCTAGTTACATTTATGTACGTAGATGCATCTTTGCTAGGTATTTTAATATTTTTATGTGGTAAAAATGGTAACCCACCTATCTTACCTTTTTGTTCTTCTGTCATTGCTGCACGTTCTGCCTCTGGTGCACCTTCACCTAATATTTCACCTAAGTTATTTAACATGTAACCTAATACTGCATACTTAGCAAATTTCCAAGGTCTAACTACAGCTGTTTCTGCAAGTATAGGTATAACTCTATATGTGTATGCTAAAAAAGGTGTAGGTAATGCCCTTAATGCATTTATACCTGGTGCTTGAATATTATAATCAATAAAAGATTTTCTTGCATCTTGTGCAGCTTGAACTTTACTATAACCTTTATTTTTTCTGTCCATATAAAGAGCAAGTCTAAATATAGAATCTTCTAATGCATAATAATCAGATAACTTTTGTAATCCAAATTTATTTTTTAAAATTAAATCTTTAAATATAAAATCAGAAACACCCACTGCATTATCAAATACATTTTTCTTTGGATCTATTTTATAATAAGCAGGTTTTAATTTAGATGGATCTAAAACATCTAACTCTCTTTTTACAACGTTACTAGAAAATACACCTAAACCACTTGCTTCTTCTAATATTTTAACAGATTTACCTGCGTTTTGATCTGTAAATGCTTTTACTGCTGCTGGTAATAAATTAGCACTACCATCAACTAAGTCTAATAGAACTAAGTTACTGACCATGTTATTAACATGTACAGTAGGATTCCATGCAGTTTTACTAGCTTTCCATATTTGATTTAATGCTCTATAACCTTTGTATAATGGTTTTTTAGGTCCAGCTGCAATTTCATTTATTTGAAAAATATTTTCATATATTTCTCTAGGTAAATATTTATCTGCTAAAGCACCATAAGTTTTTTGTATAGTTCCTGATCTTGTACTATCAGGGACTTGTACTAAATCTAATGCATTTATTTCATCAGTTGATGGTGCAGTTTTAGTAAAAGTTTGTGCAGCTATATCATCATAAAATTTATATCTTGGTAAAGTTTGTGACATTAATCTACCAGTTTCCATAATAGCAAATGCACCATCTTCTATTTCAGACATACCTAGACGTTCTTGTTTTGTGTATTCCCATCTAGCAGTAACTATAGGTTTATTTGCTTTTTTAGGATCATTAGCTAATTTTTTTATTAATTGGGGTGTTGCTTTTTCTGCTTCTTCACCCACTTTATCTACACCTTTTACTTTATCAACATTACCAAATAGTTCCCAACCTTTATGCTGATTTAAACGAACAAGTTTACCTTGATTATTTATTCTGAATGCTTTAGTTTTGCTAAATGAGTTAACCCACTCTCTAGGTGTTATTTGTTCAAGCACACCTCTAGCTCTTAATTCAGATCCTATCTTTGATACATCTCTACCACCATAGGATCTTTTAATATATCTTTCTATATTTCTTAGTGCAGTTTCTTCTGTAATCAAACCAGCTTGAATATACATATTTGTAATTTTAGTAATTTGATCCCTAGCTTTTTTACCTATTTTTGCTATGTCTTTTGGAACTACATTAAATTTAATATCACCCTCTAATAAGTTATATAATACTTTTCTCTCATCAGTGCTTAGTTGATTTGCCTGTTGGTATATTCTAAAAAATTCTAATTCAATTTTATTTCTTAAACCTTCTAAATCTCTTGTTTCTATTTCTTTTACAACTTTAGGAACTTTATAACCATCAACAAATAATTTAGCTAAATAACTAGCTACACTTAGGTCTTGTTCTATATCATCTGTGCCTAGTTTTGCAGCTCTACCTTCTTTTATAAAATCAGGAACCTGTGTTTTTTTAGCTAATTTTACACCACCATACCCCATCATAAAACCAAGAGCAGCTCTTGACATTCTTTCAGTTATACCACCTTGTAAATTTTCTGAAAGTTCTACTCCAAATATTTTATCATCTGTTGGTAAAGCAAATCCATATAATGCACCTGCTGCACCTGTACCAAACTCACCAGATTTAGGTCCTACAGAAAAGTATTGATCATATACTTTTTTTGCTTTTTTTGTGTATGCACCTTTTGCTTTTTCTACACCTTTAACTATAGGTTCTACAGGTTTTACAAAACCACCTAATATAGTTTTAAAAAATTCTCTAGGTCCTCTTAATATAAAATTTCTATTATTATCTTTATTTGGTAAAAGAGAATTAGGTCTACCATCAACTGTTTCAACTTCTTTAAATTTAATATTTTTTCTAACTATTAAATCAACTTTTCCTCTACCTTTAATCTTACCCTTTTTTCTACTTTTTTGTAATACTTTTTTTGTACCCTTAAATATATCTTCTTCCCCAGGTGCAGCTATAACTTGCTTTAGTTTATCTGGTAATTCTTCCATAGCTTCATCGGAAAATTTTTGTTCCTCTAAAGCCTTTGTAACTTTTCTAATTTTTGCAAGCTCTAAAGTTTTACCTATTGCTGGAGATAAGATAGCACCACCTGCAGCTCCAGCAAATGCTTGTTTAGTTCTTGTATCAAATAAACTATTCTCGTCTACATATCCTAATGCACCTGCAAGTCCACCAGCTACACCTCCAGATAAAGCCATTTTATATAGTGTCTTTCCTCTTAATACAGGTATTAACCAAGTAGCAGGATCTAATAATGCACCACCAAAATATGCTGCAGCTATTAGTCCACCACCTTCTCCCTGTAGTGCCGCATTTAATTTAGCTTGCTGTGTTTTTAAATCTTCATCCATGAAGAATACTTTTTCACCACCAGCAAACTGTGTAACTCCACGAATAGTATCCGTAAGCCCTAATATAAATGCATCACCTACACCAAACTCAGTGTCAGGATCTGTATATAATTTTGTAAGAGATTTATCCTGTTCTTCTTCAGGTATAAGATCATTAAACAAATCTTGTTCTTTTAATTGATACTTATCATCAGGTGTATCCGATAATTCAAATTTATTTTCTAAAGGGATATTTCTTTCCTCTTCGGGTATAAGATCATCAAATTCATTATTATTTTGAAATGTATTTTGATTATCTCTTTCCTCTTCGGGAATAAGATCTTTAAAAATATCTTCAGCCATAATTAAAAACTAAATTTATCTGGGTCTAAACCCATTTCTATAATTTTTTGTCTAGTTCTTTCTCTTGCAATATCTATATTCTTTTCTTTTTGGTCATCCGATAATATATTACTATTACTTATTTTACTTATAGCCTCTCTTAATTTATTAATTGAATCTGATGCATCAGTATAAGAAACAACTTTTCCATCTATTACTTGTCTACTTTTTTCATTAACACCTTCTTTAACACCTATTTTACTAACATCAGGTGCATCAAATTTTTGACCATCACCTGGTGCAGCTTTAATTTCTGTTTTAGTTTCTTCAGCTTTAGTTTCTATTTTCTCTGGTGGTAATGTTCCTTGATAACCTTTAATATCTCTTGAGTCCATTACAAGTTGTACAAATTTATCTCTTGCGTAAACTTCAAAACCAAACTCGTACCCTTGTTTAACTGCATCAGAGTAACCTTTTTTTAAAAGTTGTACAGTAGGATATCTACTATCTATAAATTCACCACCTTTTTTATCACCACTTATAGTAAAGTTAAATCTTTGAGTATTTTTGTCAAAAAATAATTGATTAAATTGATTTGCAGCTATTCTCTCAAGTTGTCTGTGTTCTGTTTTATTTAGATCATACACACCAGAAACATTATTAATATCCAGTAACCCACCAGTTTGATCTACAGTTGGCTGCATTTCTGTGTCCATTTTAGAAAGCTGATTAACTCCTACCTCTGCAATGTCCTCACCTTCGTTAGGAAAAAATACACTCATAACATTCATATCTCCAGGACCACCTGGCATAGTTTGAAATTGTTTTCTTATAAATGCATTTTTTTCATCAAATGATTTAGCTCTTTTTTTTCTTCTTTCAGTAAAAGATGTTTCAATATCTTGTATTTGTTCAGGTTTAAGGTCAGCTACTCTTTTTAAAAATATTTCAGTTTGCTGTGCATTAGTAGTGGCAAATCCACCCTCTTTACTATCTGCAAATTGAGCAAATGATAAACCTTTATCTCTTTTTATTTTAAGAAAATTATTATATCTTTCGTCTTCTTGTTTAATAAAATTTGGTCTATCTTCATTAAAGTATTGATTAGTTGCCACTTCTATAAATTTAGCATTTTGTTCATCAGCTAATCTAGTATTATTTATCTTTTCTGAAATATATCCTGTTAATATACCCTGTGCTGGTCTAGCTGCTTTTTCTGCTATATCTCCTAGCTTATCAAAAATACCCATTATTAAATCTCCTCAGTCTCAGGTTTAGACATTATACCCTTTTGTTTAATTTCTTCTTGAACTTCTTGTCCTATTCTTTTTGCCTCTTGTTTTAATCTAACTGCTGATCTTATTTCATTTTTATTTGTTACATCATCCATAGAAATTTTAATATCTTTAATTTGTGCCATTACCCCAATAGTTAAAACCATTTTCATTACAGGTTCTGCAATTAAAAAAGCTACATCTGGAGTAAACTTACCATTTAAAAATCCACCAAATAATATAGTTCTACCTATAACTTCTACTGGTACTCCAGCATCTAGCATAGCAATTATTTGTTCAGCTCTTTCTGGTTCTGAAATTCTATTCCATATATAATCTGCAGCTTCTTCCATTCCTGCATATTGAGGTGGATGTTCCCAAGGGTAATTACCTGGTTTATCTGTTAGTGATTGTCCAGGGACTGGTGAGTCAAAAGGATTACCTATACCTTCTCCAAATTCATCTTCCATATTTTCTCCTTATACTACTTTTCCTTTTACTGTTCTAGCAACTTTATATTTTTGTGTGTAATATCTACCTAATCTTGCATCCCATGCAGCGTATATTGATTCAGGACTAACTGATTTTGCATAACTAACACTTGCTCTAGAGCTTGAAGGTCTAGTAAATCCCATTTTTCTACCAAAAGATTGTGGTTGTACACTTGTATCTATAAGTTCAAAATCACCTCCACCTACACCTTCTTTTTTAGTAAATAATTTATCTGCAGTTTCTGAAAGAAACTTAGTTACAGTTGGTGGTACTCCAAGTTTTGAACCTCCCCAACCTATTACGTTTTTTGTAACTGTTTTAAACATATCTCTAAGTGCCATAATTTCTCCTATAAATTAAATCCAAATTTACCAATCAATTGATAAAGAGCATCTTTAGATTTTTGATCTTGTAATTCAAAAGCTGTAGATCTTTCCATAGCTGCCATAGCTAAGTTGTGATTTCTATTATTTGAATTTTCTGAAGAAGTATTAACCCATGATGCTTCATCTCTCCATTGTTGCCACATAGATGATAAAGCCCAGTTAGATAGGTTTAATGTATTTTGTGCATTAGCTTGATTAGCAGCATTTACTGCAGCTGTATTAGCTGTATTAATTGCTCTTCTCCAAACTACATTTGATTGGTCTATTTCTTTTTGATTATTAACATTAAATTGTTGTCTTTGATTTTCTAGTGTTGCATTATATTGATTTAAACTAGCTTCTCTTTTAGCATTAGCTTCATTTACTGCAATAGTATTTTGTGCATTTAATGCATTGACTTTACTTTTTTCTGCTTCTGTAAATTTATTCATTGCATCTACTCTAGAAGAATTTTGTTCTGATATTGTTGCACCTAACTTATCATAAAATTGATTAACTTGATTTTGACTAGTAGCATTAAATTGAAATGCAGCATTTGCAGCTGCTTGATCTGATAATAAAAATGATTGTCTAGTATTTAAATTTGCTAAATTAGCTTGTTGTCTATTAGATAAATTAGCCATATCCATTTTAAGATATGATTGTGCATTAGTAATATTAGCTTGTTGGTTATTGGATAAATTTTGAAATATCATCTGCTTATACGTAGCAGCATCAGCTGCAGCTATAGGTACAGCGGATTGCATGATACCTTCAGCTAGTGCTTCAGCAGCCATTGAACTAGCACTTAAACCTCTATTAGCCATTGCAGCTTCAGCAGCTTTAGCAGCACCTCTAGCCCATACTGGTAGGGGATTACCAGAAGCTAATGCTGTTTGTACTTCTGTTTGTAGACTTGATAATTGTCCTTTTACTGTAGCATCAGATGTAATAGTTCCTGTTGCAGCTTGTGCAGCTTGTGTTAATCCAGTTTGCTGTGCAGCTGTTACTGTAGGAGTAGATCCTGCAACTTGAGCAGCTGTCATAGTTTGTGCAGTTTGTGCAGTTGGTGCGGCAGTTGTTGCCGCTGTTAATGCACCTGGTGCAGCTATAGTTGGTGCTGCAGCTGTTGTAGGTACTGAAGCAGCTAAACCAGTTCCTGGTGTTGCTGATGTTACAGTAACAGGGGCTTGACCTGCTTGTCCTAATAATTCTGTAGTTGCTGTTTGTTGTAGCTGTGGATTAATAGTTGTACCTTTAGGTAAACTAGGTGTACCTGCAGCCAAACTTTCTATTAAACTTACAGCTTTTGCACTACCTGTTTGTTCTTTTTGTGTAGCAGCCAGTGCACCTTTTTGTAGTTTTACTTCATCTGGTGTTGCCATTATCTCCCCTGTCTATTATATTTTTTTTGCATTCTTTTTTCTTGTTTATTTTTATTTTTTTTATGTACTCTTGGTCGCTTTTTTGGTTTTGGTCTTTCAATGTATGCTTTAAATTTCTTAGCCATTAGGGCTTAGTTGGAAATACAGCATTTTCACATTTAGCAACAGTGTCTTTACCTGCTGGTAAATCTCTTAAATCTTGTCTGTATGTTTTCATATCAGCAGATAGAGTATTATCAGATAAAGCTAAGTAATCAGTTTCAGCAAGAAGTCTATTTCTTTTATTTCTTAGATCAGCTAAAGCTCTAGCAGGGGCAGCATCTGACCATGCTTTTTCTTCAGCATCTCTAGCTGTTTCTTCTTCAGCTGTAAACTGTACTTTGTTACCATTTATATTATGATATCTTGGCATTGTTTCTCCTATTATTATTATTAGTTAATTCCGTAAAGGCAAATATCCCCAGCATCTATGTTGCCACTTTCCATTTTAAATTGAATTTCATCTATTGCACTTGTAGTATTAAAATAGCCAGCAATATGACAATGATTCGAATATTCATTTTGTTGTAAACTTTGAGTTACTGCCGTAAAATGTTTTACGAATGTTGTAGATGATGGATTAAATAAATGTAAATAACCACTCCAACATTCATCATTTTGATTTCCTGTATTTCTTGTTAATCTTTGAAAAGTTGTACCTTGTGCTAAATCATATCCAGCGTCATATTCTAGTGGTCCAGCATCACTATCACTTTCATTATGTGCAGCTGTAAAAAAAGTTGTAGTCATTGTTTCATTATATCCACTACCACCAGCAGCATTTCCTTGAAAGCCACATTTTTCTCCATCAACAGATGGATGAATATTGTTAAATGTAAATAAATATTCCTTGTAAGTATTATCCAGAACAACATCACTTGTTCCATCAACAAAAGATATAGTTGAAGATGATGAAGCAGTTATTTTTTTAATAAACCTCATTTCTCCTAAACCAGATATACTTCCAAAGGTTGTCGCTGATCGAACTCCTCTATTATTTAATTTAACTATGCTCATTAGCTATCCTTAATTCCATAGAGTTTAAAAGTACCACTATCTACATTTCCACTTTCCATTTTAAACTGAAGTCCAGTAATAGCTGAAGTTGTGTTAAAATAACCAGCAACAAAAATATTATTAATATAATTAGAAAAATAAGCATCATTACCTCTAGCCATAAAATGTTTAACAAAAGTTGTAGAAGATGGATTATATAGCCAAAGTTCTCCACAATAATTTTGGTCGTTGTCATTTCCTGTATCTTCAGAAAGAGATTGAAATGATGTTCCTTGAGCTTGATCTTCTCCAACTACATAAGTTAGAGCAGTATTACTATCTGCTTCATCATGATATGCTTGAAACCATGTAGTAGTCATTGTTGTATTAAAATCACTACCATTTGTTGTGCCTTGAAACATAAATTTTTTTTGATCTGTTGCTGGATGAATATTAATAAACTTAAACAAATAAATAGGATATGTGCTATCCAAGACTACATCTGATGAGCCATGAACAAAGCTAATAGTAGAACTTGAAGATGCTGTTTGTTCTTTAATTAAAGTCATAGCACCAGTAGGTAAGCTAGATGCTGCTGTAATAGCACTTAAACTATTGTTGTTGTATTTAACTAATGCCATATAATTTTATTGTTCCATCAAAATTACCACTTTCTGGTTTAAACTGAATTGCGTTAATTGCACTTGTAGTGTTAAAATAACC
>VTLG01007596.1_pt1 | contig 41479 bp, 22 predicted proteins | sample 4694571 | NCBI WGS metagenome assembly VTLG01 (sample SAMN12604809, study PRJNA352737) | marine metagenome | biome: ENVO:00000447; feature: ENVO:00000209|ENVO:00000569|ENVO:01000036; material: ENVO:00002151; isolation source: viral sequences binned using virsorter ...
CACCCCAAAGGTATGTACGAATATGCCAAAAGTGTAGATCGTAAACTATCAACAATTATCGAACTATTAACCCTATTAAATGAACACAATGCCAAACAAATTAACACCCGTTCAGTGTCAAGATTTAACGCAATTAATCACTGAGTTAGTAACATCCAATCCAAAGGAATTAGAGTGGTTAATTGATAGTTATTTGTATGAGTTAGATGATAAAGAAGTAGATGAATTACAGGTATATTTGAGAGAACAATTAGGGGACGATTGTATGCAAGAGTTTATACCAGGATTTCACGATTAGCACCCCTTGGTTATTAACAACTGTTTGTGGAAAAGTCATACAAATAGGGTCAAATCTGTGGAAAAGGTGTTAAAAAGACATTCTAATTACACAAATAAATATAAGGTTGCTTTCTATTCGTGTTTTAATTGTTGTTAATAAAGGGAAGGTAATTAGAATGTATTTGTGTTAGTTTGTGGTATAATAAGGTCACTAAATGTTACTTTGGGTAGTGATCTTAGCGAGCATAACATGAGAACGAACTTTTGTCAATTACTGACCCTAAATATTACTCACAAACCCACACAGTTTTTGTAACATAAGGGCATAAATACACTCACTGATGTTGACAGTTTATGCGTGATGATTTATAATACAAATATACACTTAAAGCACCCTAATTCCAATGTCTTACTATCAATTAGCAGAGACACAGAAAAGATATAGAATTACGCTAGATTTGTCAGTAGAAAGTGACTTTAATCCCCACCAAATTGACTGGGATAAGTTATTACAAATAGATGATGATTTCGAGGGTCTTAATGTATACATAGAAGACCTAAATTGACAGTCCTTATGTAACACTTAGAGCACACACAGTTATTGACATTTACTGCGTGTTATGTTATGATGTTTAAGTATAACATAGTAGCATAACAGTTAGTAACACGAATGGCCTTGTAATATGCCATGCGTGAATGATGCGTATTAGACAGTTATTATGCGCCTTATGTGTTATTGGGGCGGCGGGCGTGTTTAAAAAAAGCAAGAGACCCTAACCTACAGAGGTGACAAATCGAGAGAGAGATATCAATATATAAAAAAATTTCCCCAGTAAAATTCGCCTTATTACTTCTTTTCATATATAAAAAAATCCCACATAAAATATGACTGAAATAGACGATACAACTTATCATATCTACGCAAAGGAGAAGTGTCTATATTGTAATTTAAAAGAAGAGGATTTCGAAGAAAAATGGGAGTTATTAAAGGTTATGATTGACCTTCTTGGGGGAGAATATAAGCAAGAAGATTTAAGTTATGAAAGACTCGCCCCTAAAGTTGGTCTTGGAGGGCCAGGGAAGTTATTACCAGTAGACGAAGAACATTCATATTGACAAGTAATAAATACGGTGGTAAAATATAATGAAGTGAGTTATCTTTTATGGCTAAAGGATTTAAAGTAAAAACGGTTGCACCTAAAACGAAAGCCCCTGAATGGGACATCGATGCAATCAAAGCAAGATGGAAAGGTAAAGCAATCGTTTTCTGTTTACCTGGCAGAGGTTGCTCTTATATCTTCTTAAAGAATTTCGTTCAACTATGTTTTGATATGGTTCAGAACGGTATGAGTATTCAGATCTCTCAGGATTACTCATCAATGGTAAACTTTGCACGTTGTAAGGTACTCGGTGCAAATGTATTGAGAGGACCTAAGCAGATTCCCTGGGATGGCAAACTAAAATATGATTATCAACTTTGGATTGATAGTGATATAGTCTTTGACACTAACAAGTTCTGGCAGTTATGTGATATGGCACTACCTGCAGATGCTGTTAAGGAAGATGGCAGCACAGACCCTGAAAAGGAAAGGCAGATTGCAGCAGGTTGGTATGCTACTGAAGATGGACAGACTACCTCAGTTGCTCATTGGTTAGAGGAGGATGATTTCCGTAAGAATGGCGGGGTTATGAATCACGAGACCGTCGAAAGTATCTCGAAAAGAAGAAAACCATTTACCTGTGATTATACTGGTTTTGGTTGGGTGCTTATTAAGAATGGCGTTTTTGAGTCATTAGAGTATCCTTGGTTTGCTCCAAAGATGCAAGTCTTTGAAAGCGGCGATGTTCAAGATATGTGCGGAGAAGACGTATCGTTCTGTTTAGATGCACAAGATGCAGACTATGAGATATGGTGCGATCCTCGTATTCGTGTCGGTCACGAAAAAACTCGTGTTATTTAATTATGATTTTTCAATTGACAACCTATGCAGTAATTGCCTTAATCATAGGCATTATTGCATTGGTACTTATATTAAACCTTTATAATCCAAATTAAACATTATGGCAGTTAAAACTAAAGCAGGATCATGGGGTTCGACAGAATTTGTTGAATCTACCCCGAAGAAGACTCGTCAGGGTAATGGTAAGCACTCCAAATATTCGGCGACTTCTCGCAACGGTGCTCGAAAGGCATATAGAGGGCAAGGAAAATGAATTTAATACACAGTTTCGCAGCAGCGAGTCTCGACCTTAATGAAGCATGGAACTTATCTTGGGGAGAAGGTATTCAGTTTATATTAGTTCTTGCATTTGTCTATTGGTTGAAGGTTCAGATAGATACTAGAGCAGGTTTAGGTAAGAAAAAACGTCGTGAATTGAAGCAAATTATCGTTGAAGCAATAAATGAGAGCAAAGGTGTCTAAATAACATACAACGACGTTATATTTTTATAGGATATTTGGTTAAAATCGCCGAATATCCTTTTTTTATACCGAAAACCATCACCAAGGTCAAAATTATGGAAAATTCAAACGTTAAAATGCTCCGTGAGATCAGTAATGATCGGATTACACCGAAAAAAAGCGATAAAATGGAGAGTTCTAAGGATTTTTATGAGCGTCTAGTGGATCAGGATGACCTTTTTTGCAATGAAGTAGAGAGTTATGAGGTCATTACAGAATATCGGTAAATATTCTTAATAAATAAGTTAGAATTACTATTTTTTTATGCCTTTAGAAAGGGTAAAACAAGGTTATAAAGACCTTAGCATGTCTTTTAAGAGCAATCCTCTTAATGATGACCTCATTGGTCTGAAAGATCAGTCTGCCATTGCCCGTTCTATAAGAAATATTGTATTTACGTTGCCTGGAGAGAAATTTTTTGACTCAGATTTCGGATCTGAGGTATCTGCTACGTTATTTGAAAATATTGATGACGTATCTGCTATTACAATTCGTGATGAAATTGAATATATTATTAATACCTATGAACCAAGAGTTAAATTAATGAATGTTGACTCTGTAGCGAACTATGATAACAATGAATATAACGTTATGATTACATATCAAATAATTGGTTCAGATACTCCTCCACAAGACTTAGAATTTGTGTTGCTACCGTCTAGATAAATGCCTCTTTTAAATTTTACTGGTCTAGATTTCGATCAGATCAAAACTACCCTTAAAGATTACTTAAAATCTAATTCAGACTTTACTGATTACGATTTTGAGGGTTCTAACCTATCAACGATATTAAATGTCTTAGCATATAACACATATATCACTTCATATAATGCAAATATGCTATCAAATGAAGTTTTTATTGATAGTGCGACTTTAAGAGAGAATGTTGTATCATTAGCAAGAAATATTGGGTATTTACCAAGGTCAAGAAAAGCAGCAAGAACAAAAATTAACTTTTTTTGTGATATTTCGTCTGTTTCACCAACTCCACCTTCTGTAGTACTTAAAAAAGGTGCTGTTGTTGCTACAAGTAAGCAATTTAATGGACAATCCTTCGTTTTTGGTATTACTGAGGATAAATCAGTCAGTGTTGTTGATGGAATTGCAAGTTTTGATCAAGTTGAGGTATTTGAGGGTCAAGTTGTTGAACAATCCTTTGAATATTCCTCTAGAAACCCATTTCAAAAGTTTATTTTATCAAATTCAGGAATTGATTTAGAAACTCTTAAGGTTTCTGTACGTCCAAGTCCAAATTCTTCGGTTTCTTTGACTTATTCTCGTCAAGATGACCTTTTTGACCCAGATTCTGGTTCAACCATTACAGGATCTTCTCCAATTTACTTTGTTCAAGAAATTGAGGACGAACATTATGAAATAATCTTTGGAGACGGCATTTTTGGTAAGGCTTTACAAGATGGTAACCTTGTTGAGGTCTCTTATATCAAAACTTCAGGAGAATCAGGCAACGGAATCGCAAATTTCAGTTTTAGTGGTAAATTAGTCTATACTCGCAACAATTCTACCTCAAATGTGACTAGTGGCATCTCTCTAGTTACTGCAAATGAGTCTTCTAAAGGTGGTCAAGAGATTGAGAGTACAGAATCCGTTAAAAAGTATGCTCCACAGGTTTATGCGACTCAAAATAGAGCATTAACGGCAAATGACTATGAAATATTGATTCCAAACAAGATTTATCCCGAAGCAGAGTCTATTTCTGTCTATGGAGGGGAAGAATTAGTACCTCCACAGTACGGAAAGGTCTTTATTAGTATAAAACCAAGAACTGGAGACTTTGTATCGAATGCAATTAAGGAAAACATCAAAAGAGACCTTAAAAAGTATTCTGTAGCAGGAATTGTTCCAGAAATCTTAGATTTGAAGTATTTGTTTATTGAAACTGATAGTAAAGTCTACTATAACGTTAATTTAGCAAAAAATGTTGCAAATGTCTCAAGTTTGGCAAAAGCAAACATTGATAAGTATGCAGATTCTTCAGAATTGAACAAATATGGTGCAAGATTCAAATATAGTAAATTTTTGAAGATTATCGATCAAAGTCATGAGGCAATATCTTCAAATATTACTACACTTCAAATAAGAAGGGATTTACGGATTGCAGTTAACCAATTTGCTGAATATGCAATTGATTTTGGTAATCAGTTCCATATTTCGTCAATGGAAGGTTATAATATTCGTTCTACTCCATTTAAAGTCTTAGATATCGTTGATGATGTCTACTTATTTGATATTCCAGATTCTGACAAGAAAAAAGGTAAAATTTCACTATTTACATTACCTGGAGATAGAAGTGGTCCACCAGTAGTCGTAAGACGTAATGTAGGAACTGTTGATTATGTAAAAGGACGCATTACTCTAAACCCAATAAATATAGTATCAGGCAAACCCAAAGATAACGTGGAAATTTTAGAAATATCAACTGTTCCAGAATCTAATGATGTCATCGGTTTGCAAGACCTTTATTTACAATTAGATAGAAGTAATGTAGACATGATTGTTGATGAAATTGCTTCAGGTGCCGATCCATCAGGGTCAACTTATACTGTTACTCCAAGTTATAGCAAAGGCAGCATAGTAAGATAACATGACCCTAAAGAAAGTTCAAATTAACAAAATTGTTAAGAATCAACTGCCTAATTATGTTAGGGATGAATTTCCTTTGGTTGGGGAGTTTTTAAGTGCTTATTATAAGGGTCAAGAGTATCAAGGTGGTCCAATTGACTTAATTAACAATATTGATCAGTATATAAAATTAAGTGAAAATGGAAATATTACCAAAACAACATCCCTTACAGAAAGGGTTGAGGAAGATGATACTGATATAAGTGTTGAAAATACAGTTGGATTTCCTGAAAATAACGGATTAATCAAAATTGGTGATGAAATTATATCTTATGATAGTAAAACTGATGTAAAATTTGTTGATTGTACCAGAGGATTTAGTGGAACTACCTCTTTTACGAATCCATCCGAACCAGAAGACCTAGTTTTCTCTAGTTCTATTGCTGTAGCACATGATGAAGACGTTGTAGTAGAAAATTTAAGCGTTTTATTCCTTGAAGAGTTCTTAAGAAAGACAAAAAGTCAATTATTATATGGAATTCAGAAGGATTTACACGAAGATTTAAATAAAGCACAGTTTATTAGGCATTCTAAGGATTTTTATGCAACAAGAGGAACGGATGAATCCTTTAAAATCCTCTTTAAAGCACTTTTTGCAGAAAATGCTGACCTAATTCGACCTATAGATCATGTAATTTCACCATCTAATGCTAATTTTAAGAAAACAAGAGATATAATTGTTGAATCTGTCGAAGGAGATCCTTTAGATTTAATCAATAAGACCCTTTTTCAAGATCAATTTGAAAATATTTCAAAAGCATATGCTCCAGTATCACATGTAGAGAGCATAAACGTCGGAATTAACACAAATATCTTCTATAAAGTCAGTCTTGACACCTCTTGGAACCAAAATGATGGTTCTACAGAGTTATTATATGGTGAATTTTCTGCTCATGCTAAGTCAATTATCGTTGGTGACGTTGGAATTGCTCAAACCTACATCGATGTAGACTCTACATTAGGATTTCCGAACTCAGGAACCCTCTCGTACACTTATTCTAACGGAACTAGTGGAATTGCAACCTATGCTTATAAGACTCTTAACCAGTTTTTAGGTATTAATACAACATCAATTGCCTCAACCATTAGAGATATGGCAGAGGTTGACCAAGATACCTATGCATATTCTTCTGGTGCCGCTTCAACTGATGGAATTCGGGTAAAAATTAGGTCAGTACTGAATAATTTAGAAATTCCAAGTGATACTCGTTATTATAATAAAGGTGGAAAGATAAAAATTAAATCATTAGGACATATTGGAACTAGTTTTAGTGAAAATAACTGGATTTTTAATACAATTCAGAATTACGATATTAAAGAATTAAAATTAATTGACTCTATTAACTCAACTTATAAGTTAATTACTAAAGATCCTAATATCTTTAGAATTGGTGATAATGTAAGATTATATGATAAGAATAATGTTCTCTTAGTTAATCAATATGAAGTAAGAGATGCTTATGATGAAAATACTATTATTATTAGAGGTGAAGGTATACCTGGTGATACCACAACTATTGTTAATGTTCGTAGAGATTTCTCAAGAGTAGACTCTGATATACATGGAGAATTAAACCGACTTATTGCAAATATACAAAATGTTTATGTTGGTACTGATTCTGTTCTAATTGCTTCAAACTCATTACCTTCTCACGGACAATTAAAGTTAAATCCTAAAACTCAGACTGTAAAACTTTCTGGAACTTATAATGCAGGTGATGAAGAAATTACCTTAACAACTGGTGTTGACCATAACTTCTATACTGGTGATGCAGTTTATTATACTCCAGAAAAGGGTTATGTTGATACAGTTGATTCTTCTGGTAATACTATTCGTCAAGAATGGGTTATAAGTCAACTTTTTGATGAGGGTCTTTATTTTGTAAAAAGAATAGATGATAATATTGTAAAATTTGCAAAGAGTCTTCCAAACATTTATGGTGGTATATTTACTCCAGTTACTTCTGCTACAGACACTGTAACTATTAATAGTAATACCGTAGAGAAATATTATTTCCACGATAGAAAATTAAAACCACAAAAATTACTCAGAAAGATTGGTAAACCAGTTCATGATGGAGAGATTCATAAGACTCCAATTGGATATACTGGTATCCTTATTGATGGTGTAGAAGTATTAAACTATAAGTCCAGAGACACTGTATATGCAGGCCAGATCGACTCTATAGAGGTCACCAAGGGCGGTGAAAACTATGATGTGATAAATCCACCTATGCTCGGTATTAGAGACTCTGTTGGGTCTGGAGCGACTGGATATGTTGCAGTTGAAGGAAACTTTAAAGAAATTAAAGTATTGAATCCTGGGTTTGATTTCATTGAGATTCCTATTGTAAAAATCTCTGGTGGTAATGGTGAAGGAGCAACTGCTGAAGCAAAATTAATTACAAAGGAACACGAAGTTTCTTTTGATGCTACAGGTGTATCAACTTCAATTCAAATAGGTATTGATACGTCTATTATTGGATTTACAACTTACCACAAGTTTAGAAATGGTGAAAGAGTAGAATATAAGACATTTGGGGAGAAATCACTAACTGGTTTAAGCACTGGTGCAATTTATCATGTTGGTGTAATAGACAGTAAAAATATTAAATTATATACTTCTTTAAATGGTGCAATTGCTGGTGTCGGAACTACTGGATTTACTGATTATGGTGAGGGTAATCATGCCCTAAGATCTTTAAATGGTAAAGCAGTAGTAGGAACTATTCAGGTTACAAATTCTGGTACTGGATATGAAAATAAGCAAAGAACTCTTCAACCAGTTGGTGTTGATACTGCATTAAATGTTATAAAGATTCCAGATCACGGATATAATGATCGTGATATTGTTCAGTATTCTTTGGATATTGGTGATGGTGAGAATACTACTATAGCAGGTCTTTCAACTACTTTAGATTACTATGTTAAGGTTGTAGATGAAAATTCATTTAAGTTATCAACTGTTGGTGTTGGAACTACTGTAAGAGATTTTTATTATGATACTGAGCAGTATGCTAATTTCACATCTACTGGTATAGGAACTCATAGTTTCAATTATCCTCCTATTACTGTAGAAGTAATTGGAGCAGTTGGAATATCATCTATTGAGGGTGATACTTTTGGATGTGTTGCTCAACCAATCGTAAGAGGTCAAATCACTTCAATTCATCTAAAAGAGAATGGAGTTGGATATGGTGCATCTGAGATACTTAATTTTGAGAGAAATCCAGAAGTTAATCTATACAGTGGAAGTTCTGCTTATTTGAGTCCTGTAGTTGCTAATGGAACTATTGTAGATGTTAGTGTAAGTTTTGCAGGAACAGATTATAATACACCACCAAATTTAGTTGTTAGTGGTGTAGGAACTGGTGCTGAGTTAGTCCCTGAAATGAATGCACAGGGCAATATAATCGCTATAAAAGTTAATAAGGGTGGAATTGGTTATGGAGTATCTACTACAACTGTTAGAGTAGAACCAGCAGGTAAGAATGCGTTCTTTAGACCAAAAGTACAGCAATGGACAGTTAATAACTTTAAGAGGAATTTTGCTAATATAAGAAATGATGATACTTTTATTGACAGACCAACAAACAGAGAATTTGAATTACAGTGTTCATATGGATATGCTCCAAGAAGTTTAAGAAAGATTCTTTATACTTCTGGTTCTGATGGAGATATCTTATATGGTAAGAAAGATTTAACTCTTGTTAATGGGCAAGAATCGGTACAGGATAAGCACTCTCCTATTATTGGTTGGGCATATGACGGAAACCCAATTTATGGACCATTTGGATATACTCAAAAAACTGGTGGTACAGTTATTCAGTTAAAGTCTGGATATACAGAAAATGCTGGTTCAAAGGTAAATAGACCTCCAACTACTGTATTCCCAGAAGAATTTTTTGTTGAGGATTTTAATTGGTCTTATTCAACTGATGATGGGGTTTTAGATAAGAACAACGGAAGATTCTGTGTAACACCCGAATTCCCAAATGGTACTTATGCATACTTTGCTACATTTGAAGCAGATGTGGAGGGTACGGGACCTTTTGTAGATTATAAGAAACCTGCATTCCCATATTTGATTGGTGACGCATTTAATGCAAAACCAGAGAAATTTAATTACGAAAGATTATCCAATCAGGACGACGTAGACTTAAACAAGACTAATTGGGTTAGAAATACTTATCCGTATGCTTTAGATAAGGATAATAGTGGATATAATTATGTCATTGAACCATATACTTATAGTACTCAGGATTCTGTTATTAAATTTGTTGATAAAGGCGGTATAGACGCAATTGGTATTGTTACTGGAGGAACAAGTTATAAAGTTGGTGATAAGGTAATCTTTGAGGAGGATACACCAAATACTTATCTTCCAGGTGCAAGGGTTTCTAAAGTTGCTGGACCAGGAATAGGAACTTTAACATTAAATGCTATTAAAGTAGATGATGTTGAATTCTATCCATCAGGTAGAAAGGGTGTATTTACTGGAATAGGAACAACTGCTCATAATCTTATAAACAATACTCTTGTAGAAATATCTGGATTAACTACAACAACTTCTTTACTTGAAGGTTCGTATCAAGTTGGAATTTCTACAAATAATCTTACTTTATCTACTGGAATCGGAACAATAGGTGTTACTGGTATTGTTACCTATATTTCAGTAACTGGAAATTTAGTATATCCTGCTATAAAGGAAAATGATTATTTACGTTTGCATGGTATTAATGATGAAACTGATGATATGGATGAACAGGTTAAGGTATTAAATGTAGATAGAGTTAATTCAAGAATTAGAATTTTAAGACAAGAAGCAGTAGGGTTGTCTCATACTGCAACAACTTCTATTGAGGAACTTCCCAATAGATTTAACTTTAATATTGGCGTAAGCACTACATATAGTCCTAAACTGAATAAAGAATACTATTTCTATCCTTTAGAGTCTGTTGGATTGGGTAGTGCTACTCCAGTAGGTGCTGCTGGTACTGTAGTAGGATCAGGTACTACGGTAACGTTTGAAAACCCAGGTGGTGGTTTACATGATACCTTATATGTACCTGCCCAGACAATATACATTCCAGGTCATAAATTAGAGACTGGTGATAAGATTACATATAATACAAATACTGGAGATTCAATAGGAATCATTACATCTGCAAATAATGTTGCTATTGGTACTGTAGTAAATCTTTCTCTATATCCTGCATTATATGTTGCTAAGGTAGATAATGATCATATTGGTGTATCATCAATTAAAGTTGGATTAGGTTCAACTGGATCATTTGCTGGAATTGCAGAAACAACTGCTCATACTGGATTAGTTTATTTTGCTGGAGTTGGAACTGGTAAGTATCATAGTTTTAAAACAAATTATGATGAAGTTATAAAAGGATCTATAGAACAAAATAGAGTAACTGCTGCTATAGCAGGAACTCATGGATTATCCCATAATGATACAGTTAATATTACTGTTAATCCTAGAAATACTGGTATTACAACTATTCAGTATGATAAACCAAACAGAAAGATAGTTACTCGTGGATTAGCATTTAGTGCAAGTGGAATTACATCATCAACCTCATTAACAGGAATTCCAGATTCGATCAGTATTATAAATCACGGTTTAAAGACTGGGCAAAAAGTAATTCATAAATCAGCAACACCTACTGGTGGATTGGTTCATGAGAAAGAATATTTTGCATATGTTATTGATAGAAATAAAATTAAGTTATGTTTAGACAAATATGAGACTCAAAAACCAATTCCATCTTTTGTCGGTCTTACAACAGCAAATGTTGGAACTATCTGTGTTGTTAACCCAACTCTAAATTTCTATAGAAATTCTAATATAACTTTTGATTTATCAGATTCATCTCTTTCTTACACAAGAGGATCTGAGAAATATCCTGCATTTGATTTAGAATTTTATCGTGATTCAACTTATACTGATAGATATGAGACAAATGGTACAAGTAGACAGTTTGATATTGTTAAAACGGGTACTATAGGGGTTACAGCAGACGCTAAGGTAACACTTGCTGTTAATGAAAATACTCCTGATGTATTCTATTATAAATTAACACCTGCTGATGAGAAGAAGAATCCTCAACTTTATAAAGATCTTGTAATAGATACTGCTGTTGATGGTTATAACCAGATAATAATAGAAGATAGTGCTTATTCAGGAAACTTTAAAATTCTTCAGGAATCTGATAATACCTTTACTTATGATGTAGGTAAATATCCAGAAGCAGAATCATATACTTCAACGGTATCTGAATTAGAATACGACACAACTTCTACAGATGCATATGGTCGTATTAGTGAACTTGATATTATTAGTACTGGAAATGGTTACTCTGAAGTACCTGGAATTACTACAGTATCTTCCTTAACTGGAACTGGAGTTATATTAGAAGCATCTAGTAAATCTATAGGTAAAGTTAAAAGAACTTCTATAGAAAATATTGGATTTGATTATCCTACTGATAAAACATTAAGACCTGATGCAAGGTTCCCACAAATTCTATCTATTGATGCATTAACTGGATTTGATTTTGTTGGAGTTACTTCTTTGGGAAGAGGATATAACACACCTCCAAGTCTAATAGTTATTGATAATAAAACTAAGAAGCAAGTTTTAGATGTTGATTTAAAATATCATATAGACACTTCTGGAGCTCGTGTTGAGATTCTTGAGAATACAAATAGTCTATCAAATACTCCTCCTACAATTATTCCTACAGGAAACCCAAATGGTATTAGGATTAAAGACTTTAGTTACAATACTAATACTCAAGTAGTAACTGCTACTTTTAAGAATACTGTAAGTAGAGTTGAAGACTTCACACTTGAGGTTGGGGATAAAATTATAGTTGAGAATGTTAGTGTTGGTGTTGGATCAACTGGTCTTGGTTATAATTCTGAGGGATATGACTATAACTTATTCACTATAACTGGTGTTACTACCAATTTGGGTGCATATCCAACATTAACTTACAGTATGGCAAACTTCCTCGATAAGGATGCCAACCAGTTACCTGGTAAGTTTAATAGCACTCTTTCTGCTGCAATTATTACTCCAGAGAAATATTTCCCTCATTTTGATTCTATTCTTAAGAGTAATCAGTTTAATCCTGAAGAAAGTGTAACTGATGGAGCCGCAACAGGTGATGTCTATAAATGGGATCCTCAGTCTGGAGAATTAGTAGTAGAGAGTAACAGAGACTTTACTGTTGGAAAGGTCGTTGAATCTACTGAAACAGGTGCTAAAGGATTAATAGTAGGAAAACTTGCTGCAGAAGCAAAATATGATTTAGATTATTATTCTGTTGTTGAAAATGGTTGGGAATATTCTACAGGATTCTTAAATGATGAATTGCAAAGGATTCATGATAATGAATATTATCAAAACTTCTCCTATGCTATTAAATCTAGAGTTACTTATGATGATTGGAAAGATGTTGTAAGTTCATTAAACCACGCTGCAGGATTTAAGAAGTTTAGTGATTTACAATTAGAATCAACTCAAGAAGATGCAGATACTCTACATCCAATTCCTGAAGCAACAACTGATGTTGTTGTAGATTTTCTTGGTTGGGAAAGTTTACATTCTGTTGAAACATTTGATTTAGTTACTGAAAATAATGTAGTTGGTCATAAAGTATTTTCCAATGAAATTCTTTTTGAAAATCGTATTCTAACAGATTATGCAGAATCTATTGGAAACAGAGTTCTACAAGTAGATGATATTAGTGGAGATTTTGATGATAATGCAAGAACATCAAGATATGCTGATGTCTTTAGACAATCTACTAAAGATGGTAGATCTCAGAAGATTGTTTGTTATGTAAGAGATAGACTATATGGTGGTGAAAGGCAATTAATGATAGTTAATGCCTTACATGATATTGACCGTGGTTTCTCTATGATTAACCAGTACGGTGATATGAGTACTGTTGAAGATCTTGGAAGTTTCGATTACATCTATGAGGGTGGTGAAACTATTCTTAGATACTATCCAACTAAGTATGAAGTTAACAATTACAATATAAGAACTTTCTCTTATAACCTTGATAAGAATGTATTAGGAATTGAGACTTCAGTTGCATCTATTGGAAGTACTACACTTGGTATATCAACCGACTTTACTGGTTCTTTGGTTAGTGTTGCAACTACCAATGTACAAATAGCAGGTGGTGCAGCAGATGAAGTTTATAGGTTTGTTGGAGTTGGAACTAATATTTCTGGAACTAGATCTGCAAAAATATTAGTTACTGCTGAAACTGATACTGGAGCTGTTGAATATGATGAAGTTAGTTTGATAACTGATGGAACTGAGGTTAGTTGGCAAGAATATGGTCAATTAACAATTCATAGTTATCTTGATCCATATTCATCTGCAGGTAATATTGGAACATACTATTCTTATATGAATGGTCAAGATATTGTCTTTAAGTTTACACCAGATGCAGGAATTACAACGTGTTATGTAAATGCAATTGCTGTAGCATTCTCTACTGAGAGATATAAGAATGAATCAGAGACATCATATGAATTTAAGTATGGTAATATGCAGACGCAAAGTAAATTCATCGAAGCGGCTGCTGATCCCCAAGCAATTGGTATTGGTAGTTATGGTGATGATTATGATGCTGCATACTTTATAATTCAAGCAAGTGACTTAGCAACTAATTCACACCAATTGACAGAAGGTATTATTATTGATGACTATGCTGAAAATGGAAATGATACTGTATACATAACCGAATATGGTGATACCCATGTTGGTGCTGCATTTAGTACATTAGGTACAGTTGATGGAAGAAGAGGTACAGGAGATAGGACTGAAATTACATTTAGACCTACTTCTGGTAGAGATATTCATACTAAGATCTTCATGAATACTATGAGGGTTGATGAGAATACTAATGTAAGTCCTAGTGGTAGAGAATTAGGTGGAGATATCTTAAAAGAATTGAATAATGCAACTCTTGAGACAAATGGTTCAACGTATGAAGGAACAGAAAATACTGTTAAGAAGAGATTTAATCTTCAGTATAAGAATGAAGATATTTTCAGAAGGAATTTTGATGGTTCTAGTGCAGTAACTGTTGGTGTATCTGCTAATACGATTGAACTACCAAACCACTTCTTTGTAACTGGTGAAGAAGTTAATTATTCAGTTTCAACTGGATTTGGTACAGATGCTATTAGTATTGCAAATACTAGTTTTGCTGGTGTTGGATCAACTACTCAAACACCATCATCAGTATTCATTATTAAGAAGAGTGAGAATATAATTCAACTTGCAAGAAATGCTCAAGATGCATTAGCAGCAACTCCTGTTCCTTTAGATATTACTTCTGTTGGTATTGGAACATCACATTCATTGACTTCAACTAACCAGAACCAGAAAGTTCTGATGTTAGTAGACAATATGATTCAGTCTCCAATTGCTGGAACATCTGTTACTACAACCTTAGCAGATAGTGCTGCATTATCTCAGGATGTTATTAAATTTACTGGTATATCATCCTTTGCTGGAGCAGATTATATTCAAGTTGGTAGTGGTAATACGATAGAATGTATGAAGATACTTTCTGTTGGTATTGGATCAACAAACCAAATAAAAGTTAGACGTGGATGGTTAGGAACGAATCAAGCTGGATTCGCAACTGGAGCATTAGTTCAGAAGATTAGAGGTCATTATAATATTGTTGATAATGAAATTCACTTCATTGAACCACCTCATGGAGCACAACCTTTTGGTTCTACAACAAATCCACCAGATCAGAGAGATTATCTTGGTATTACTACAGCATCTAGTTTCCAAGGTAGAGTCTTTATGCGATCTGGTGTAGAGAATAGTAGTGAGGAAACTTATACTAAGAACTACCTTTATGATGATATTTCTAATAAATTTACTGGATATGATAAAGAATTCCCATTAACAGTAGATAAAGCAAATATTACTGGTATTGCTACTAATAATGCAATTATTATAATCAATGGGGTATTCCAAGGACCAGGTGCAGTAAACAACTACACAATGAGTGAAGTTGGTGGTGGTACATCAATTTCCTTTACAGGATCTGCAAGTTCTGTTGGATTTGATCCAAATAACGCAAATATTCCTGTTGGTGGTATTATTGTTTCTGTTAGTTCAACTGATGGATTTGGATATCAACCTTTAATATCTGCTGGTGCAACTGTTACCGTATCTTCTGCTGGTACAATTAGTGCTCTTTCTATTGGAAATACTGGTTCTGGATATAGAGTTGGTCTTCAAACAGTCAATGTTGCAATACAAACATCAAGTAATTTAGATGCTCAGAGTTACTTAGATAGATCTTCATTTATTGGAATAGGTACTGCACAAATTCTTGATGGTAATATAACTGGAGTTGCAATTACAAATACTGGAATAATCTATACTCCAAGAGATATTGTAAATGCTGGATATAGTTCAATAACTGGTATTACTACAATCACAACATTAAAACCACATGGATTGGTAGTTGGTGATGAAATTAAGATTACTGGATTGGCATTTACTTGTAATTATGCTAAGTCGATGTCCATATCGACTGCATCTTTCCATGCGGCAAGCGGTATTATGACCGTAAGTGTTGGACTCAATACTGTAGGAGTTACAACATTCTCATATGATAATGTCGTAGGTGTAGGTACAGTTACATTAGCAGAACCTCATAAGTTTGCTCACGCCACTGGTGTTGGTAGAAGTTTCACACTTGCTGGATTAAATGTCGGACTTGCTCGTTCTGGAACTTCTTATGGTACAACTACTTGGCCTAATTCTGATACTGCAACAGGAGATACATTCACTATAGTAAGTATTCCTAGTCCTAGTGAGATTAAGTTTACTGCTGGTATTAGCACATTAACTCATACTTATACATCTGGTGGACATATTGGATATGGTCATAAGATGAAGGTTGGTGATACCACTATCTTAACTGGATTAGCATTCACTGGTCATTCTGGTCTTACTACTGATTATTATCCTCACGGAAAGGATGCTGCATATGATACTTCTGTTGAGATTACTGCTGATGGTACAGCACATACAGTAACAAATGCATCATATAACCCCACCACTGGTGTATTAACTCTTACAGTTGCTGCTCACGGGTTCTCTAATGGAGATAAGGTTAGAATAGTTGATGGATCATTAACATTTACTTGTGCTAAGAATAGTCACGCAACACAGCATGAGTATCCAAGAGCAACAGATCCTGTTAGTGGTGAGTGGTTAACTGTTTCTAATGTTACTACTAATACCTTTAGAGTTAATGTATTAACTAATGCACCTTCCTCTAATACTACCACCCACACATTTGTATCAGCGAAAGCAGATGGTCTTATTCATCAGACTCCAACAATTACTGTTAATGTTGGTGCTGCAGGAGAGAACGATCAATATACACATACCTTCGTTAGTGCTGCAACCAGTGCAATAGTTTCTGGTGGTAATTATACACACAACTTTGCTTATGCAACTAAGGGTGGAGTAAGGTCTGGTGGAAATTATCTCCATACATTTGCGAGTGCTGTTGCTGGTGGAGTTACTGTAGCAGGAGTTGGAACAATTACTCCTACAGATGCAGAATATAATGGAGAAACTGGTGAATTAACACTTACAGTTGTTGGACACGGTTTAAACACAGGTAATACTGTTGGAATTGCTACAAGTGCAATAACATTTACTTGTGCAATGGATCAGCATAATACTGAACATGCTTATCCTCGTGCAGATGATCCTATTGCAGATGATTCTTCAATAGCAATTACTGGATTTACTACTAATACCTTTACTGTAAATGTTGGAACAACTCCTATAGAAACTCATAATGTTACAAATGCTGTATATACACCTACAACTGGAGTACTTGTATTAACTCTTGATGCTGCTCACGGTTTAATTACAGGTAAGAGTGTAAGACTTGTTGATGAGTCTCTATTCTTCACCTGTGATATGGATGGAAATAGTAGTTATCATCCATATCCAAGATCTACTGATCCAATATCTGCAAATAAAGTTTCAATTGCTGCAACTACTGAAACTACAATTACTGTTAATGTTGGTACAACAACGACTGTATACTACAATGTTGCCGTTGGTTCTGGAACTTCTGCTACATCATACAACGCAACAACTGGTGATCTTGTACTTAACGTTGGTATGGGTCATAGTTTGAGGAAGGGAAGAAGCATTAAGATTGCTACAGATTCACTAACCTTTAACTGTACTAAGGACGGTAATGCTACAAACCATACTTATCCAAGAGTACCAACTGACAACTATCGTGGTATGGAAGTTGTTGGAATTGGTACAACAGTTACAGAACTTTCAATAAGTGCTGGAATAGCAACACTTGCGAAATATTATCAAGGTGGAGGAACAATACAGGAAGCATTATTAACACCTAGAGGAACTGATGATGCTGCTGGTGGTTCAACTATTCTTACTATTGTTGATACTAAGACCTTTACAATTAATAGTGGTAAATCAGAATATCAGCATTTATATGCAAGAAGTGGAACAGTTGATAGGTTAATGAAGGTCGTAATTGACGATCCTCTATCATATAATGATATTCCTCTTGTTTATAGTGATTCTTCTCCTGGAACAGGTGGATTACAAGCAACTGCAGATATAGTTGTTAGTATGGGTTCTACCATAATTGACTTTACAATTAAGAACACTGGATATGGTTATAATGTTGGACATATTCTAACTCTACCATTAACAGGAGCAACAGGAATTCCTACAACATCTAATGCTAACTTTAATGAATTTAAATTAACAATTCAAGAAGCAGATTATGATGTATTTACTGGATGGTCAGTAGGACAACTTCAAGTTCTTGATAATTTCACTTCTTTATTTGATGGGGTTAGAAAGACCTTCCCAATTACTCTTAATGGTAATGTATTATCAATTCAAGCAAAGAAAGGATCTTTAATTACAATTCAAGATACTCTTTTAGTCTTTATTAATGATATTTTACAGGTTCCTGGAAAGGGATATGAGTTTAAGGGTGGTAGTCAGATAACATTTACTGAAGCACCTAAAGGACCTTCAGATGATGGAATGTATGATGGTGATACTATGAAGTTCCTATTCTATAAAGGAACTGGTGGAGGAGACGTTATTGATGTTGATATTATAGAAACAGTTAAGAAGGGTGATGATTTAACTCTTGAGTATGATTCAAGAATAAATGATGACAAGAAATGGTTACAGCAAGATACAAGAACAGTCCAACAAGTTACATCTACCAATTCAGTTGATTCAAACATATACTTTGGGCCTGGATTAACAGAAGATAGTAACCTTACAAGATCTGTTACTTGGACAAGACAACTTGAAGATAAGTATATTGATGGTAAAATTGTTACCAAGGATCGTGAATTATATCAGGCAAATATCTTCCCACACGCAAATCTAATTCAACCTGTAGGTGTTGGAACTACAATTGCTTATGTTGATAATTTAAGACCATTCTTTGATCAACAGAATGAGAGTAAAGTAAGTACTGCTTTCCAAAAGAGTGTTACTTTAGTATCTCAGGAGAAAAAAGTTGGTGCATCTGCAACTGCGTTTATAGGTGCAGGATCTACAGTTATATCAGTTGCAATATCAACTGGTGGTAGAGGATATACATCTGCTCCTGATGTTAGTATTCAAAATCCTGTTGGATTAGGAACAACTGCTAGAGCAACAGCAACAGCATCTATTAGTGCAGGTGTAGTTACATCAATTACCATTACTAATGATGGTGGTGTCGGATATTCACAGACAACACATCCTCTTGTCTTGATTAGTCCACCTACATATAACAGGGAAAATAATAGCGTTGACTCCTTTAATGGAGATTCTGGAACTATTGTTGGATTTGGAACAACTAGCACCTCGTCTGGTCCTGAATTAGTATTTGATCTCTACATTCCTGAAAATTCTTGGTTAAGAGATTCTGCAATAGCAGGAACTGCAGTAACACAATGTGGAATAACTACATCAGATTACTTTACTGTTTTCAACTCTAATGTTGGAGTTGCTGATACTGGTGCTGGTATTGGTGCGACACCATTTACATCTAAATCAATTGATGACCGTGTAATTGGTTTCTCTACAGAATTTGTTGATTCTGTATTCCAAGTTAGGAGTTCTGATATTATTGAGAGACATGTATTAGGAATTGGTACAACATCTGTTACCAGAGTTCATACATCTGTCTTAACAGGTATTGGTACTGAAAACTGGGATTCTGGTGGAATCACAATGGATGCTACATCATTAACTCTTGATAATGAAGCAAGTGGTAACGTCTACGCAGGTACAATTTCTACAACTACTAACGGTCAAGCATACTTTGGTAATTACAGTTGGGGTAAGATAGTATTAGGTCCTAGAATTGCTGCTAATTCTTATGTTTACTATGGTGAGGATGGAATTACTGGTCTTTCCACGGGTGATGTGGTATTCAGAAGACCTAAATTGAAGACTGTTGGTTATTCTACTTAGATGATAAATAACATTACTAAAACTATTCAATAATGGCAAAGCAAGGAATAGGTACTGGATCGGCCGCTAATGACGGGACGGGTGATAGCCTGAGATCTGCTGCTGGTAAAATAAATGCAAACTTTGATGAGATCTATGCTCTGTTAAGAGGTGGTGGAAATAGTGGTAGTACTCTACTTGCTGGAATTGTTACATCGATAGTTGCTGGAGATAATGTTACTCTTACTGGTGGACCAACAGGGATTGTTACTATAAATTCTGCTGCAGGTGGTGGTGTTGGATATTTCAATGAAAATTCTACAGGTATTAGCACAGTAAGTAATGTTGGTGTAGGTACGACGACTGCATCATCAAGACTAACTGTTGATGGAACCGTAAAGATAACTGGTATAACAACAATAGATTCAAGTCTTCAGCAAACAGGAACTGCTACATTTAGTGATGACGTAACATTTACTGGTGATAGTGCTAATGTTTTCTGGGATAAGAGTCAAAATCAACTAGAATTTGCCGACAATGCTAAGGCAATTTTCGGTGGGGGAACGGATTTACAGATATATCATAATGGCCAAGACAGTTACATTCAAGATTCTGGTACAGGTGATATAATCATCTATGGTTCTGGGGAAACTCTTGCTAGATTTAAAGATGATGGTGGCGTAACTCTCTTCCATAATGATCTACCTCAATTTGATACGGTAGGAACTGGTGTAAGTGTTATAAACCAACTAAGTGTAGGTGCTACTGCAACTTTCACTGGTGTCGCAACTTTCCTTGGAAGTGCTATTGTTGGATTTGGTACTACTGCAACCTTTAAGGATTATGCAAAACTAACCTTCGGAGAGGATGCTGATTTAGAAATTCATCATGATGGCAGCAACAGTTACATCAAGGATACAAAGTCTGCTGGTAATTTATATCTTCAAAGTTCTAACTTACTCATCAATAACCAGGCGAATAATGCCACGATGATTAAGGCAGAAGCAGGAAGTAATGTTGAACTGTATTATGCGGGTACAAAGACTTTTGAGACGAGTACTTTAGGAGTTAAGGTTAGCACTGGTTCTACATTACAAACTAATGGTGCTGCTTCATTTGCTGGTATTGTAACTGCAAATGGTGGATTAAGAGTTGGTTCAGCAGTTAGTATTGGTATCAATGATGGTAATGCTGGATTTACTGGTATTGTTACTGCAAATAAATTTGTTGGTGATGGTTCTGGACTAACTGGTGTAACTGGTTCTGGTTCTGGTGTTGTTGTTAAGGATAGTGGATCAACTGTAGGTACTGCAGGAACCATTAACTTTGCTGATAACTTAACTGTTACTCCAATTCATCTTGGTATTGTAACTGTTAGTGCATCTGGTGGTAACAATGTTGCTGGTATCGATACAACCGCAGGTTCTACATTTACCAACTTAAAAGCAACTGGTATTACAACCTTAACAGGTGCTTTAGATGCCAATGGTGGTGCTACCATAGACAACATTCAAATTGGTGTCACTGGTGATAATGAGATTGATACTGCTTCAGGAAATCTAACAATAGATTCTGCAGGTGGCCAAGTTGTTATTGATGATTATTTGAGAGTTTCTGGTGTTGCTACATTGAGTAGTAATGTCAATATTAGTGGAGTTACTACTTCTGGTACATTCTCTGCTACTGGTACTAATTCTGGATTGATGACATCCAGATATGAGTTTACAGGAACCACTGCTGCCATTAACAATAATGGTATTGGTAATACTGAATTTAGTGGATATAAATCATATGCACTAATTAAAGTTGGATTATCAACTGCAGGATGGTTAAGACTATATACTGACGATGCATCTAGAAGTTCTGATTCTACTCGTAGTGTGGGAGAAGATCCTACAGCAGGTAGTGGAGTTATTGCAGAGGCTGCAGTTAGTGCTGGTTCTACAACATTGAACTTTACACCTTATGCTTTGGGTGGAAATGCTGGTTCTGCTACTACAGTTTTTGCAGCAATAACCAATCAATCTGGTGTAACAACAACCTTCAATTATTCGATTACATTGCTTCAATTAGAAGTATAACTATTTTTTAATAAATAACCTTAATAAGACTATTGTAAAATGGCGATTACAACTACAACTATTTCTCTCGCTTCTGGATATGGACGAACAGATGTTATCCAGCAGTTAGAACAGGGATTTGCCTATCTACAATGGCACCAAGCAACCGCTAGTGGTATTGTAACAGGTATTACTACATATTCGGGTGGTGGTGATATAGGAAGTGCTACAACCTCATACTACGACTGCAGACAGGAATCAACTACAGGTATTGGAACAGGTGCGTCGTTCTTTATTGATAGAGCAAGTGATGGTACAATTCCAGGATATGTATTGGTTAATAGACCAGGTATGGGATATACTGCTGGAGAAGTAGTTACTGTTCCTGCATCAGAGATTGGTGGAAGTGCTAATGGTGCTGCTAATATGCTTATAACCGTTGGAATTGCAACGGATGGTAGTGGGGATGCTGTAGGATTTGGTTCAACAGGAGCATTCTTTAAGAAAGGTATAGGAGATAGTGATACTTATCCTTGGGCAGTAGCAAGAATTGGTATTGATACAAGTAAGGAATATGGAACTACCTTCTATGGGTTCCAGATGATTAGTGATACCAATATGATCTATAAGGTAGGAAGTTCTTTCTATCCAAATGATGCTAATTCTTCTTCTACTACAAAAGATAGAATGGGTGGATATGGTAACAGATTTGCAGGAAATTATAATTTAGATTTGGGTCATGTACCAGTTACAACAAGTGATTATTATGACGGTACAACAGCTACAAGAAATGATAATTATGTTGTTGGTGGTGTAACTGGTGGTCATTCTGTTGCTAGTTCTAATAGTTACCAGTTAGATTTGAATATCTTTAGATCTGCTATTGATACTAATTTCGCTGTGATGGCATATAGACATCCAGATAAATCAGCAAACTATATTACTGATAAGCAATATCAAACATATATCCTTCATAACTTTACTAATAGTATTTGGGATTTGGATTATGTTTATCTTGGAGGTCGTACTGATATCCTTGTAGGAGCAACTACTGAACCTGAATTAACATTTAGAACATATGGTACAGGTGACACGTATAGTTCTCAATATTATCAAAATAGAAGGGTTGCTGAATACGGTTACTATCCTACTGATTCAAATAATAGAGGACTTTCTTATAAGGATTCTGTTTATAAAGCAGTTTCTGCAGATGAATATGGTGATGCAAGTGAGATTGGAATCTACTATAGAAACAACTCAACTGCTTCTAACCTTATGAATAGAGGTCGTGGTGGTGCAACAATTAATTCTGAATTAGCAGATAAAGTAGATGATAATGCAAACTATGGTGCAGTTATTAAGGGAATACCTCTTAATACTAAACTCGTACCTTGTCCTTATTACATACCAGATGACTTTGCATTAGTTCAGTTTGATTATGCTTCACCAGATGCATTGATTCAAATGTGGGATACAGTAACTGTTAGTGGTAGTGAAGTATATACTGTTATTACTGCTTCTTATAATCAGACTAATAGAACTCGTGGAATTGCTTTCTGTGCTAGGACTACCTAATGGCAAATTATAGTTACACTGCAGCATTATCTGGGACAAAAACTACTGCTGTTACAGGTACTGCCTCAACAGCACAAGTTGGGATAAATACTGCAACTACACCTTGGAATCCAAGTGTTAGTAGAGGTGATGTTAGTCTTAATGCTCATATTGCTGGTGTTCCAGGTGATTTGGTATTAAGTTCTTCTGGATCTACTGGTGTATCTACAGAATCTCTTTATACGGAGACTGTACCTGGCTGGTTAACTGGTAGAAGACCTACCACAGGTCAACTATATCCTCGTGGTGTCTTTAATAAATAAGTAAAAAACTCTGTGTAAACAATGGCTGCAATCATAACTGATCAAATTAGAATATTAAACGCCAAGAACTTTGTTTCAGGAGTTTCTAGTTCGGTCAATTCCTACTATGCATTTGTGGGTCTTCCCAATCCTACATCTATTAAAGATGATTGGAATGATAGTCCACCAAGTCCTACGGACAATTTCGATAGGTATAATGCAACTTGGGATACTATTATTGGTATGAAAAAGATTACATCCAGTGATGTAAAGCAGGTTGTAAGAAAAGTTACTTGGTCTTCTGGTTCTACATATGATTATTATAGACCAGATTATAGTATTTCTAATGTTCCAAAGAATTCTAACGGTGTTTCATTATATTCGGCAAATTATTATATTTTAAATAGCGACTACAGAGTTTATATTTGTCTACAGAATGGTACAACACCAGAAACTCCTGATGGAAAACCATCTCTAGATGAACCAACATTTACTGATTTAGAACCAAGAGCAGCTGGAACTAGTGGAGATGGATATATTTGGAAGTATCTTTATACAATTAAACCATCAGATCTAATTAAATTTGATTCAACTGATTATATGCCTGTTCCTGCTGATTGGGATACAAATTCTGATCATGCTGGAGTTAGAGATAATGCAGTTGATGGTGGAATTAAAGTTGTTGTTATTAAAGATAGAGGAACAGGTATCGGAACTGCTAACAGAACCTATACTAGAGTTCCAATTAAGGGTGATGGTAGTGGAGCAGAATGTACTGTTGTAATTAACTCCGACCAAGCAATAGAAAGTGTAACTCTTTCCAATGAAGGATCTGGTTATACTTACGGTAATGTTGACTTAACTGCTGGTTCAGTCCCAACTCCTGATACTTGGCCAACTCTTGATGTAATTGTTTCCCCACAAGGTGGACACGGAAAAGATATTTACAAAGAGTTGGGTGCTACTAATGCATTAATGTATGCCAGAATTGAAAATGATGCAGAAAACCCAGACTTCATAACTGGTAATGAGATTGCAAGAATAGGTGTTCTTGAGAATCCAAAAGCATATGGTTCTTCTTCAATACTTACTATTGATAAAGCAAGTGCTTCTTATGCTATGCGTTTAGTGGGTACTGGATATAGTTCTGCTACTTTTACTGCAGATTCTATTATTACTCAAACAACAGGAACTGGTGTTACTGCAATAGGTAAGGTTATTAATTATGATCAAACTACTGGAGTTCTAAAGTATTGGCAAGATAGAACTATGGCTGGATTTACCACTACTACAGCAACAACTGCTGGAGTTGCGGTTACTAACCCCCAGTATGGTTATGAGATAACAAGATTTAGTGCAAGCATTGCTGAAGGTGGAACCTTTGCTATCGTTGGTACTACTTCTGGATTGACGATTTCTACATCATTTAGTGGTCTCTCAACCTCAATAAATAATAAAACATATTATCTTGGGCAATCTTTCACTAAAGGTTTGTCAAACCCAGAAGTTAAAAAGTATTCTGGAAACATCATTTATCTTGATAATCGACCAGCTATTAAGCGATCTTCTAATCAAAAGGAAGACATTAAAGTTATATTGCAGTTCTAACTAACTATGGCCCAGCAAACCAATTTAAACGTCTCGCCGTATTTCGACGATTTTAATGCGGACGACAATTACCATAGAGTTCTCTTTAAACCAGGATATCCTGTGCAAGCAAGAGAATTGACTGGTTTGCAGTCGATTTTACAGAATCAGGTAGATAAGTTTGGTCAACATTTTTTCAAAGAAGGTGCAAAGGTAATTCCAGGTAATACTGCATATACCCAGAATTATCATGCCATAGAAGTAAATAATACTCATTTAGGATTTCCAGTAGATTTTTATATTGAACAGTTATATGAGAGAAAGATAGTTGGACTGCAATCTGGTGTAACTGCAATTATTGATAAGATAATAAAGTCAGCAGATTCTGAGCACGGTAATTTAACACTTTATATTTCATATATTTCTACAGGTAGTGTAGAAGGTAATGAAGTAAAAGAGTTTCAAGATGGAGAACTATTAACAGCAGATACAGATATTCTTACAGGACCTCAAAATAATCCATTTATACCTTCAGGAGAATCCTTTGCTTCTTGTATTGCAACAGGTGCTGCTTCTAAAGGATCTGCATTTTCAATATCAAATGGAGTTTATTTCATAAGAGGAAATTTTGTAAATGTAGAAGATGAAACAATTGTTATAAGTCAGTATGATAATAATGCAAGTTGTAGAGTTGGATTGAAAGTTATTGAAGAGATAGTTAATTCTGATGAAGATGAAACTTTAACTGATAACTCAAAAGGTTTTAATAATTACTCTGCTCCAGGTGCAGACCGTCTTAGGATTAGATGTGCTTTATTTTCTAAACCATTAGATGATTTTAATGATGCTAACTTTGTAGAATTAGCAGAAATTAGAGAAGGTGTATTAAGATCCCAACATAAGACTACCCAATATGGGATGATCGGGGATGAACTTGCTCGTAGAACTTATGAAGAATCTGGTGATTATACGGTTAGTGCTTTCTCTGTAGCAGCAAAAGAATCTTTAAATAATGGATTAGGAAATAATGGTGTATATGATGAAGGTGAATTTTCATATCAAGGAAAATTAGCATCTGAAGACCTTGCACAGTATGCAATTTCTCCAGGAAAAGCATTCGTAAAGGGTTATGAAGTAGAGACACTTAGTACTACATACCTAGATTGTCCGAAACCAAGAACATCAAAAACATTACATCATCAAGGTATAAACTATAATACTGGAAGGCAATTAGAAGTTAATGCAGTATATGGTTTACCTGAAGTGGGTATAGGTAATACTTATATTGTAAGTTTAAGAGACCAAAAAATTGGTAGTACTAGAAAAGATGCAAATGGCACAGAGATTGGTGTTGCTAGAGTTTATGATCATTCATTAAATGGTGGTTCATTTAATAATGTGACAAAAGATGCAAATATGTGGGATCTTACTCTTTATGATGTTCAAACATTTACTAAAGTAACATTAAACCAAGCAACTACACTTTCTGTTCCAACATTTGTAAAAGGAAAATATAGTGGTGCTACTGCTTTCTTACAGTCTGCTGTTACTAGTTCTACTTCATTGGTTCTTTACCAAACAGAAGGAAAGTTTGTACCAAATGAACCATTTATATTTGATGGTATAGAAGATTCTCGTGTTTCAGTTGCAATAACTTCTTATGGACTGGAAAATGTTAAATCAGTTTATGGTGGACCTGACTTAGGAAATGTTGGATTTGCCAGAACATTTAATGGCGATACTATTCAAGATGAAGTATTTGTTGTAGGAGAAGCCAAGGTTGGAGCGAGGGATCAAGAATATGGTATTAGTGTTATTACTGCTACTAATCCATTTTTCCCAGGAGAAATCATAAATGTAAATGATCTTCTTACTTTTAGTGGAAGTATAGCAAACTCAACTGTTGGATCAGGAAATACTGTTTCAACTGTAAGAGTTACTGGTGTTAGTACAAATTATATTAGTGTAACTGGTATTGCTACTGTCAATGGAGTATATGATGGTTTCATACCTCAAGTTGGAGTTGCTACAGTAACTGTTCCTGATTTAAAACTCATACAGACTAAGATGGGTGGTGAATTGGATAATACTTTGTATACTCCAATGCCTAGAAAATTGGTTTCTAATGTAGATCTAACTGATGCTTCATTGGTTATTAGAAAACCATTCCCAGTTGTTATTAATGCAACAACTAATGAACTATCAGAAACAGTTACTGCTGGTCCAAATGAAACATTTCAACCATTTCGTAATGATAGATATACCTTAATAAGGGCAGATGGTACATATGAGATATTAACAGACGATAAGTTTACGTTTACTAATTCAAATAATAAACTTTTAATTAGTAATATAGGTGTAGACTTAAGTAACAATGAAGATGCAACTTTAGTTGTAACTATTTTAAAATCTAAACCAACAGCAAAAGTAAAGAGAAAAAATAAGGTTAATACTGTTGTTATTAATAAATCAAATCTTGTTGGATCTGGTGTTGGTGCAACAACATTAAATGATGGATTAAGTTATGGTAATTTTCCATATGGTACTAGAGTACAGGATGATGAGATTTCATTAAATACTGGAGATATTATAAAGATTCATGGTGTTTTTGAATCTGCTGATACTTCAGAAGCAACTGCTCCAAAAATTACTTTAGCATCTATCACTGGACCTAGTGGAAAAACTTCTGATTTATCTGTAGGTGAGGATATTGTTGGTGCTACATCTGGTGCTATTGCAATATATGCAGAAAAAGTTAATGATACTCAAATTTCATATATTACTAAGAATAATATTGACTTTATTTCGGGAGAAAAACTTACATTTAAGGATTCTAAATTAGAAGCAATTGTATCTGTATTGACAATAGGAAGTCCCAATGTATCATCAAACTTTACTTTTAATAGTGGACAAAAAGGAACTTACTATAATTATGGAAGTATTATAAGAAAGGCAAATGCTAGAAAACCAGTAAAGAGTTTAAAGATATACTTTGCAAATGGTTACTATGAATCATCAGATAAGGGTGATATTACTACAAAGAACTCTTATGATAATCTGCATTATATTGATGATGTAATGAGTATAAATGGAATTAGAAATACAGATATGATTGACATTAGACCAAAAGTGTCTAATTATACTGTTGCTGAAGACGTAAGATCTCCATTAGAATTTTATGGTAGATCATTTAATGCAGATGGAAATTCAGCTGCTAATATCTTAGCATCGGATGAAGTAATTCTTACCGACATGGATTATTATGTTGGTAGAATTGATAGAATTTTCTTAACTAAAGAAGGTAAATTCCAAATTCAATATGGTGATCCAGGTGATAAGATGGTAGAACCTGTTGTAGTTGATGATGCACTAGAAATTGCTAGTGTTCAATTACGACCATATATGATGGATCCACAAAGTGGAACTAAGATAGAATTTTTGAATCATAAGAGATATCGGATGTCTGATATCAAAAAACTTGAAGAAAGAATTAAGAATTTAGAATATTATACTAATTTGTCTCTTCTAGAAACAAATACTGCAAATCTGTTTATTCCTGATGCGAATGGATTTAATAGTTTTAAATCAGGATTCTTTGTAGATAACTTTACTACTTTCTTACCTCAAGAAGATAGAGTAAATATTAAAAATAGTATTGATATCCAGAATAAGGAGTTGAGACCACAACATTATACAAACTCCTTAGATTTAATGACTGGTCCAGTTGAGGGTGTTGCTGATTCAGAGGATAGGTCATTTTTACAACCAGAAGGAACTAATATTAAGAAATCTGGAGATGTTGTTACTTTAGATTATACTGAGGTTGAGTGGTTAAAACAATCCTTTGCTACTAGAGCAGAAAGTATTACTCCTTTCTTAGTAAGTTTCTGGCAGATGTCTATGGAATTAACTCCTGCATCTGATACTTGGGTAGATACTGCAAGACTTGAAGCTAAGATTATTCAAACTGAGGGTAATTATGCTCAAACAATGGCAGATAATCCTAGTGTGGATCCTCAAACTGGTATGGGTCCAATGTTATGGAATTCTTGGGAAACTGTTTGGACTGGTCAGGAAGTTAGTACAGTTACTAGAGAAAGAACTGTAAGTACAACCACTAGACAAGATGAGATTAATGCAGGATGTTCTAGTAGACTTGGTAGTGGAGATTGGTTTAGATCAAATAGGGAACAGTTCCTTGGAATGGGCCCTGAAATTGATAGAAATAATAACACAGGTCGGAAGAGATGGAACACTGGTCCTCACCCAATACACCATAGAGAACCTGTAAATCCATGGGGTAGTGATTCTGCTGCTAGAGATAGATTTACTCAAGCTGCAGTTGATGGTGGTCTTATCGATAGACAAGGAGCTGGTGGAAGGTCTCGTTCAAGACTATATCTTGAAGTCACTACTAATCAGACTATTCAAGAAACATTTAGAGAAGTTGTAGATGTTGGAACAAAATCTAGAACAGGACAAAGAACTGTTATTACAGAACAGTTTGATATGGAGTCACAAGGAGATAAGGTTGTAAGCAGAGAAGTTATTCCTATTATGCGTTCTAGGAATATTCAATTTGTTGCTAAGAAGTGTAAGCCTTTAACAAGAATGTATTCTTTCTTTGATGGTGTTAAGGTTCACAAATATACTACTCCTAAGTTATTAGAGATTAAGATGACTTCTGGTGTATTTCAGGTTGGAGAAAGGGTTGTAGGGCATATTGCTGGTGGAAATATTGCTGGTGGTGAGTTTAGATTTAGGGTTGCACAGTCTAACCATAAGGAAGGACCTTATAATGCACCAACATCTATATTCACAAATAACCCATATACATCACAAACTGCAGCAAGTTCTATTGAAAGTTTCTTAGGAACTCCTGGAATAGTTCAACTTCAAGGAAGTGCTACTGCTAATAATATTCCAGCAACTTATTCATCTACTTCTACAATATTAAATGTTGATTGTGCTTCTTTAGCAGATCAACCACAAGGTGACTATTTTGGATATGGAGATACTGGAATGGTACTTACTGGACAAACAAGTGGTGCTATTGCAGAGATTACCAATAAGAGATTAATATCTGATTTGGGTGCTACTTTAATTGGAACTTTCTATATTCCTGATCCTAATAGAGCACCTAATCCCACATGGGAAACAGGTGAAAAGGTGTTTACTCTAATTGATAACACAACTAACGATCAAGATAATACAGAAACAATCGGTGAAGAAAAATATACTGCAAGTGGAACTCTTGAAACTGTACAGGAAAATATTATTTCTGTAAGAAATGCAAGAGTTGAAATAAAGAATGAGACTCAAACAGAAGCAGTACAAAGACAAAGAGGTGATGGGCCTGGTGAATTAATTGGTTCTACTGTAATTTCTACAGAAACATCAACAAAGGCAGTTAGAGAGTGGTATGATCCACTTGCTCAGTCATATCAGGTTCTTGATGAAACTGGTTGCTTCCTTACAAGTTGTGATGTATTCTTCCAGACGAAGGATGACATGAATATACCTATGACATTCCAGTTAAGGACAATGAAAGGTGGAGTTCCTACACAGAAGATTCTACCATTCTCTGAAGTTATTGTACCTCCAGATGATATTAGTATTTCTCAAGACGGAACTGTTCCTACAAGGGTTACGTTTAAAGCACCTGTGTATATGGAACCAGGAATGGATTATGCAATAACTCTTGCTTCTTGGTCTACAAAATATAAGGTATTCATTTCCAGAGTTGGAGAGGCAGATTTGGTAACTGATGAATTTATTTCACAGCAACCATATTTGGGTTCATTATTCAAGTCTCAGAACGCTTCTACTTGGGATGCAAGTCAGTGGGAAGATCTTAAGTTTACACTTTATAGAGCAGACTTTGAGACTGAAGGTACATTAGAACTTTATAACCCAGTTTTGAGTGAAGGAAACGCTCAGATTCCAGTATTACAACCAAATTCAATCAATCTAAACTCAAGGAAGGTTAGAGTTGGTTTAGGAACAACATTGGGACGCAATATTGACCTTGACTTTGGTAACACAATCTATCAAGATGGAACTGAAGCAACTGGTAATTATGTTGCTAATGCTGGTGTTGCAACTGGATCTCTAGCAGTTATAAATGCTGGATTTGGATATACTCCTGCAAGTGGTGTTTCGACTGTTGTGGGTGTTGCTCTATCAACTATAACTGGAAACGGTAAGGATGCGACTGCTGTAGTTACCTTCTTAAATGGTAATGTATCAGGAGCAGCAGTATCAACATCTGGTTACGGATATCAAGTTGGTGATGTTGTTGGAATTACAACTGGTTTAGGAATTAATTGCAGAATGTCAATTGTTTCTATTGCCAGCACAAATGAATTAATATTAGATAATGTTCAAGGAGATTTTGCTACTGGTGTCGGTAAGACAATGATGTATACCAGTAGTGTTGGTGTTGGAACAACTATGAATGGATTTGGTGGTAATGTTTTACCTACAAATATTGAAATAGTTGATGATAATGACACTGGTTACCATGATGGACAGCATTTCATTGTTGATCATAAGAATCACGGTATGTATCATGAAACAAATTATGTAACTCTTTCTAATATTGAGTCCGATGTTGTACCAACTAGATTAAGTTCACCATATCAGTCAGATTCTACTTCATCAATATCAATTGATAGTAGTAGTAATTTTGGTACTTTTGAAAATGTCGGTGTTGCCGTATCCAATCCAGGATATATTAAGATTGGAGATGAAGTTATTAAGTATACTGGTACTTCTGGTAATACTTTAACTGGAATTACAAGAGAACAAGATACAACTGTTGCTGAAAATCATCTAGAAGGAGCATTTGTTCACAAGTATGAATTAGGTGGAGTATCTCTAAGAAGATTCAACACAACTCATAACTTTGAACATGTTGATGATGCTGTAATGAATGCCAGAGGATTTGCTCCTATATCATATGATAGTTATACTCTTAAGTTAGATTTCACATCAAATACTGGAGTTGCTAGAACTACTAGTGAAAGTTTCCCAATACTATATGTTAATGATACAAAGTCTGCTGGTGGATTCAAATCAAGGGCAACTCAAAATATGCCGTTTGAGATTGTTTCTCCAATGGTTCATAACATAACGGTTCCTGGAACAACTGTTAGTGCAGAAATGAAGACTGTTACTGGAACAAGTCTTGCGGACGGTGCTGGTGATGGACAAGATGTTCCATTTGCTGCTGAACCTTGGGAAGGGGTTACTTTGAATAAGAGTAATTACTTGGATAGTCCAAGATTGATTGCATCAAGAATTAATGAAACATCAAGTCATACTGGAGGTCATGGATCAAGTTCAGATATAACAGGTGCTGGTCAAAGATCCTTTAATTTAAGAGTTAAATTAAACTCCACTGATAGTAGATTATCTCCAATAATTGATACTCAAAGAATGAATGCTATTCTAGTTTCTAATAGAATAGATGCACCTGTTATGAATTATTCTGGTGATACTAGAACAAGTAACATCTTTACAGACCCACATGCATGTCAATATGTTTCTAAAGAAAATATTTTGACTAATGGTGCAACTCAAATAAAGATTTTACTTTCTTCCCATATTAATGTCTATAGTAATATTAGAGCATTCTATGCAATATCTGATGCACCAAACTTTAGTCCACAATTCATTCCTTTCCCAGGATATATGAATTTGAATACTAAGGGTGACATGTTAATGCCTGAAAGAAGTGATGGACGTTCAGATATTTTTGTACCACCTAATGGTTCAAATGGATTTGATTCTTCTCAACTAGACTTTACTGAAATTACATTCACAGCAAAAGATCTTCCTAAGTTTAATACTTATAGGATTAAAATAGTTCTTTCAGGAATGAATCAAGTTTATTGTCCAAGAGTTAAAAATCTTAGAGTTATTACCTTAGCATAATATGGAATTTGTACAAGTAAAAGATCATGAAAATCTTGTTAGAGATCCTTCATCAAATGGTATAATTAATACCAATATAGGAGAATATGAAGAGTATCTTTCTCTTCGTGAAACTGCTAATGATAAAAATGACAGTGAAGTTAGTATGAAACAAGATCTTGATAACTTGAAAGGTGAAATTAATGAAATCAAATCTCTATTAAAGGAGTTAGTACGTGGCAACTAAAAAGTTTACTTTTGATCCCGATGCTGGTGTTGCCTATGGTGCTAATCTAGTAATTACTACTGGTGCAGATTTTAGACAACATTTTGAAGTAGAGAATCTTTCTAATGGTAATTTTGATTTCTATACTGGTTCTGCTGGTGTAGGTAATACTTGGACTGGTACTGGTGCAATGGTTAAGAGTGTTGCTATAGGTGCATCTTATAGTACTGCTGATGCAACCTTTACAGTTGGATTTACAAGTGCTACTGAAGGTAAATTTATTGCTTCTTTGACTGCTGCTCAAACAAGAAATTTAAACGAAGGAAGATATGTATATGATATTAATGTTAGTTCAGGAGCAACTGTCTATAGAATTCTTAGCGGAAATGTAATGGTTAACCAAGGCATTTCTACTGCACTATAAATATTAAAACAGAGGAACTGTATTAATGGCTCAACCATCCACTCGTCAAGAACTTGTTACTTACTGTAAGAGGCAGTTGGGTGCTCCTGTGCTGGAAATTAATGTTGCAGATGAACAGATAGATGATATAATAGATGATTCCATTCAGTACTTTCAAGAGAGACACTTTGATGGTGTCATGCATATGTTCTTGAAATATAAAATAACTGAAAATGATATTAAAAGAGGTAGATCAAGAGGTGGTAGTGAATCTGTAGGAATAGTTACCACAACAGCAAGTTCAACAATAGATGGACAATCGATTGATTTTGATTGGGAGGAAAATAGTAACTATCTACAAGTTCCACCATCAGTTATTGGTGTGACGAAAGTAATGCATTTTGATGGTAGTAATACTATTACCAATAATATGTTTAGTGTTAAGTATCAGTTATTCTTGAACGATATTTACTACTGGGGTTCTACTGAAATATTATCTTATGCAATGGTTAAAACTTTTCTTGAGGATCTTGATTTTGCATTGACTACACAAAAACAAATAAGATTTAACCAAAGACAAGATAGATTGTATATGGATATTGATTGGTCAAGTCTTACAAAGAACGATTATCTGATAATGGAATGTTATAGAGCATTGCATCCAGATGATTATGCAAGAGTTTGGAATGATTCATTCTTAAAAAGATATACTACTGCTAGAATTAAAAAGCAGTGGGGACAAAATTTACTAAAATTCCAAGGGGTTAAATTACCTGGTGGGGTCGAGTTAAATGGTAGGCAAATCTATGATGATGCTGAAAAGGATTTAGAAATCATCAGAGAGCAAATGTCTAACATGTACGAACTTCCACCATTAGATATGATAGGTTAATGATATGGTGCTTAACCCGTTTTTTCAACAAGGATCGAAGAGTGAACAAAGTTTAGTTCAATCGCTCATTAATGAGCAGTTGAAAATTTATGGTGTTGATGTACATTATATGCCTCGGAAGTATGTGTCTTCTGATTCAGTATTAAGAGAAGTAACTGCATCTTCATTTGAGGATGCTTATCCTATAGAAGCATATATTGATAACTTTGATGGATATGGAGATAATCCTACTCTCCTTTCTAAATTTGGTATTGAGCAAACTAATGAAGTTACCTTAATCATTTCAAAGGAAAGATTTGAAACTTATATCTCTCCTTTAATGAAGAATGAGTCTAATATAAAACTTTCAACTAGACCAAAGGAAGGAGATTTAATATATTTTCCATTAGGAGATCGTCTATTTGAAATCAAGTATGTAGAGCACGAGAAACCATTTTATCAATTAAAGAATACTTATGTATATGAACTTCGTTGTGAACTCTTCCGTTACGAAGACGAAGTTATCGATACTGGTGTGGATGAAATAGATGATACTTTAGAAGCAACAGAAGGTGTAGATGGTGCAGATTACGTAATCGGAACTACTCAAAAACTTACTCTTGTTGGTGACGCAGAACAAGCAACTGCTGTTACTACACAAGTTCATGGTGCTATTCAATATGTTGATATAACCAATAGAGGTAATAGTTATACTTATGCTCCAAGAGTTGCAATCTCTTCTGCTCCTGCAGGTGGAGTAACTGGTGTAGGTACTGCATATCTTCTTGGAGGAATTGTTGTATGTTCAGGTGCTGCTCAACCTAATAGTAATAAGAGTGTAGTTCAGCACGTTTATATGGTGAACCCAGGTTCTGGATACACTACAGGGCCTGATATGCAATTCTATGGTGGTGGAGGAACAGGTCTTGCTGTTACTTCATATATGTCCAATGGTGCTATCGGTATTGTTACTGTTACTGGTGGTGGTTCTGGATATACTACATCACCAAACATCACGTTTACGGGTCTCTCAACGGTCTCTGCTGCTGCTACAGCAGTCGTAAGCACCGCAGGTACTATATCTGCTATTCACATCACTAATGCTGGTGCTGGTTATACAACTCCACCAACAATAGCAATTGCTGCTCCAACAGGAACAAGTACTGGAACCTTTGTATTCAATGAAATTGTAACTGGAGGAACAAGTGGTGCTACTGCAAGAGTAAGAACATGGAATTCTGTAACGAACGAAATAGAACTATCTAATGTTGATGGTACATTTAGTAGAGAAGAGACTCTTACAGGTTCTACATCAGGTGCATCTCGTGTTATAAGGTTAATTGACCTAACTAACTATGATGATGGATTTGGTGATAATGATGTCTTTGAGACGGAAGCAGATGATATTCTAGACTTCTCTGAAGGCAATCCATTCGGTACTCCATAAATAAAGTGTCAGGTCTATAACTATGTTTGAATATTTTTATAACGAAATCTTTAGAAAGACAATCATTTCTTTTGGTACTCTCTTTAATGATATTACCATTAAGCAAGAAGATTCTACTGTGAAAGTTCCTTTGGCATATGGACCTACACAAAAGTTTTTAGCAAGATTAGAAGAGTCGCCAGATCTTAATAAAAGAACTTCATTGACATTACCTAGAATGTCATTTGAGTTTACTGGTCTTACTTATGATGGATCTAGAAAGGTAACTACAACGCAACAGATTACTGTTAAAGATCCTAATGGTTCAGCAGTTACTAAAAAAGCATATATGCCTGTTCCTTATAATATGCAGTTTGAGTTAAGTATCATGACAAAATTAAATGATGATGCTCTTCAAGTTGTAGAACAGATATTACCATATTTTCAACCACAATATAATTTAACAGTAAATTTAGTTTCATCAATAAATGAGAAGAGAGATATTCCAGTTATATTAGAAAATGTTACTATGGATGATCAGTATGAAGGAAACTTTACTAGTCGTAGAGTCTTACTTTATACGTTAAGATTTAGTGCTAAGACATACCTATTCGGACCTGTCTCTACTGCTACATCCGATATCATCAAGAAAACAAGTGTCAGATATCTTGCTGGTGGTTCCAAGTCTATCGAAAGAGATGTTACATACACTGTTACACCTAGAGCAACTAAAGATTATACAGGTGATGTCCTTACAAATCTCACAGAGGATATTGATGAAGTAACTACAACTATGAATGTAACTGATGGTAGTGCTCTTACTGTCAAGACTTATATTGATGTTGATGATGAAGAAATGTATGTTACTAAAATCACTGGTAATAAGATTACCGTTGAGAGAGGTAAGGATGGTAGGACTGCTGCTGCACACGTAAATGGATCAGAAGTCTTAGCAATTACTGCTGCAGATGATGCCTTAATTGAAATGGGTGATGACTTCGGATTCAGTGGTGAATACTCACAAGATGCTGATCTATTCTAATGAAGATGACTAATTTAGATGATGCTTTTAATGTAGAAGTTTCTGAAACTCCTGAAGGTGGTTGTGCTACCAGAAAGGATCAACTTACTAATGTTACTCCAAATGTTGGTATAACAAAACCAGAAAGACTTACTAAGACTGATATTGATAAAGACTATGAGTATACTCGTGGTAATCTATACAGTATTATAGAGAAGGGTCAGGAAGCAATTAATGGTATTTTAGAACTTGCTCAAGAGAGTGAAATGCCTAGAGCATATGAAGTTGCTGGTCAGTTAATTAAGAGTGTTTCTGATGCAACTGATAAGTTGATGGATTTGCAGAAGAAGTTAAAGGATGTAGAAGAAGAGAAGCAATCTAAAGGACCATCTACAGTTAATAATGCACTGTTTGTTGGTTCAACTGCAGAACTACAAAAACTATTAAAGTCTGGACTACCGAAACAATCTAAATAACTTTGAGAGAGGAATCTCAAAGTACTTTTAGTATCCATAAAATGTCGGACAAGTTACCGTCGATAGATAATTTACCAGAGAGTGAATTACCCTCAGTCGATCAGTTTATAACAGAAGAACAAGAATTACCTTCAATTGATGAGTTCGTTGAAAAGGAAGAAGAAGTTATAGAAGAAAAGAGTTGTGGGGAAGGAGAATATTTTTGTAATGATGAACAGAAATGCAAACCTATTCCTAAAGGACATAAAGTTCTAGAAGATGGAGAACTAGTCAAGGAAGAGGCAGATCTTACAGAGATATTACGTTTAATCAATAATGTCAGAAAGGATATCCCTGATATTCCTGAGATAAAGTATTACGATGAAGAATTAGAGAAATTAACAGAACAGATTGGATACCTGTCAGCAGAATTGCAGGCTATTCCAGAACCTCCAGAGATACCTGAAATAAAATATTATGATGATGAGATTGCTTCCTTAAGAGAAGAAATAAATCAGAATGCTGCTGATATACCAGAGATAAAGTATTATGATGAACAGGTAAATGATCTTGAGATTAAAATCAAGACCATTAAGGAAGACATTGTAAATCTTCCTGAACCAAAGTATTATGAGGCAGATTTAGAATCTCTTAAAGAAGACATTCTTGCAGTAAAAGAATCTATACCCGTATTTCCAAAGTGGGTTAATGAGGTCAACCAAGTTCCAGATTTTTCTTGGATTGGTAAGACCTTTGGTGTAATTGATGATGACTTTAGTAAGGTTAACGATCATATTAGTGACCTCAAAGATAAGTTTGATGATGACCTTCTTCACTTAACAGAAGACCTTGATAAGAAAGATTTTGAGCAGAAGGTCGTTACTGATAAAGTAATTTCTGATTTAAAAGAAACAAAGGATAAGATATATAAGGAGTTAAGAGAAGCATCTTTAAGAATAAATGATACAAGACATTCTTTTAAGAATGATGATAGATTATTAAAGAAGGATATACTTAGTAAATTAAATGTATTAAAGCAGAGAGTTGAAGAAGAAGTTAAAGAATTCAATAGAAAGAATACAGAAGCAAAGGATATCTTTGATGGATACTTTACTGCTTTAACAGAAGAGATTGCAAACCTTCCAGAGGTCAAATATTATGATGAAGATATTAAGAAAGTTAGAGAAGACTTTAATATAAGTATAGATTCTCTTAAGATTCTTGTTGAAGAGATTAAAGGTAAGCAGGAAGTTTTAAAAGAAGAAGTAAATAATCGTCCTATTCAACCTGATCCTAGTGAGGTTACTCCTGATCCTCTTACACCAACCGATCAAAACTTTGCTACTCACGAAGACTTAGCAAAGCATTATAAGTTATTTGTAAACAGAATTCAGCAACAGTTATATACTATCGGTGGCGGTGGTGCAGGGTTTATTAAAGACCTTGATGATGTATCTTTTGATGAGAGTTCAGGAACTAATAAGTTATTAATCTATAATGGAGATGGATGGGTTGGTATTGCAAGTACTGCATTATCAGGATCATCAACATTAGATGAAGTATTAACCAAGGGTAATGTATCTGGTATTGGATTAAGTGTTGGTGTTATTACTGCAACGAATGGTTACTTCAGTGGTATTGTAACTGCTGCCCAACTTAACTATGATGTTGTAACTGATATCTATTCTACTGGTATTGTCACGGCAACCAAGGGTATACAGCAGACGGGTAATGAAGGTTTACATGTAACTGCTGGTGTATCTACATTTGTTGGATTAACATCTTGTTTAGCAGGTCTTCATGTAAGAGCAGGTTCTGCAAATACAGCATTAATTGTTGAAGGTCATGGTCGCATAACAGGTATTCTGACTATTGGTACAGGAAGTATTACATTAGATGCTGCAAATAATAAAGTAAATGTTGGTACTGGGATTACTTTAGATGCTGCTGCAGGTACGATTGAAGTATATAACTCATCAACAGAACAAGTCAGTACAGTTGTAAACCCAAGTGGAGAAGCAAATTATACTGGTATTGTTACTGCAACAGGTGGTCTTCATGTAGGTACTGCTGCAACCATATATGCTAATGGTAATATAAGTTGTGGTATTCTTACAGCAACGAATTTCATTGGAGATGGTAGTGGTCTAACAGGTGTTGCTAATACTGACAATGTAGTATCTACAACTCTTAGTGTATCTGGTGTTGTTACTGCAATCGGTGGCCTCTATGTTGGTACTGCTGCAAGTATCTACTCTAATGGTAATGCTACCTATTCTGGTATTGTTACTGCAAATAAGTTTATTGGTGATGGATCTGGATTAAGTGGTGTTACAGCAATAACAATAAACAGTAATGCAGATAATAGAATTATAACTGGTTCAGATACTTCTAATACATTAAACGGAGAATCAACCTTAACATATAATGGTACTGCATTATCAGTCAGCACTGGTGCTACTGTATTCACTAATGGCAATATTGCTGCTGCTGGAATAGTAACTGCTAATGGTGGGTTCGTTGGTGCATTGACAGGTAATGTTACTGGTAATGCATCTGGATCTTCTGGTTCTTGTACAGGTAATGCTGCTGGATTAACTGGTACTCCAAACATTACAGTAGGAGATGTTGTTGCTGCTAGTTTAGATATTTCTGGTAATGCAGATATCGATGGAACCTTAGAAGCAGATGCATATACTGTTAATGGTACAGCATTAGATACGCATATTGCAGGGGTTACAGTAACCAATGCAACTAACTCTAGTCACGTATTAGTTACAGATAATGAGAGTACGGACGAAGATAATCTAATTACATTTGTTGAGGGTGCTACAAGTTCTACTGGTAATGTAGGACTAGAAATGGATGGTAATCTTACTTACAATCCAAGTACAGGAAGACTTACTGCAACTCAATTAGCAGGAACCCTACAAACTGCTGCACAAGCAAATGTTACATCGTTAGGAACACTTACTACACTTACTGTTGATAATATAATAGTTAATGGAACTACTATTGGTCATACAAGTGATACGGACTTAATGACCTTTGCAGACGGAGCAATCACTCTGTCAGGGCAAACTAATGTAGGTACTGCTGCTACTATATTTGCTAATGGTAATGTAACTGCTGGTATTGTTACTGCAACTAGTTTTGTTGGTAATGGTTCTGGATTAACCAACATATCAGGTATTCCATCAGAAGCAGATACTGCTGTTTCATCTACAAGTGCTACAACAGTTTTATCACTTTCTGCTTCTACATATCGTGCTGCAGTTGTTGATGTATTGATTACACAGGGTTCCGCATATCAAGCAGGTCAATATGGATTAATTCATGACGGCACAACTGCAACAATAATTGAACAATGGGCAGTTGCAACAGGTTCTATGTTAGGAACCTTTACAGTAACCATCAGTGGTGGTAATATGCTAATGCAAGTAAATATGGGAAGTTCATCTTCTGCAACGGTTACTGTTAAATCTGCTACCATCACAGTATGATAAAATTTAATTTGATGATCCTTCAGGGGATTTGGATTGTTCTAGTGGTACATTTGATCCAGTTGCACGGATAGGAAATTTATGCTATAGTTATTTCACGACTTATTTTATTATGAAACTATCCATTAGCAAAGACGGTCTTGTAAACGGTAAGGAGAATTGGACTGATGATTTATCCACCCAACAATGCGTTAGAACTGCTGTACATTCTGTACTGGAAGAGTTGGATAT
>VTLG01009335.1_pt1 | contig 41478 bp, 46 predicted proteins | sample 4694571 | NCBI WGS metagenome assembly VTLG01 (sample SAMN12604809, study PRJNA352737) | marine metagenome | biome: ENVO:00000447; feature: ENVO:00000209|ENVO:00000569|ENVO:01000036; material: ENVO:00002151; isolation source: viral sequences binned using virsorter ...
GTCTGCAAAAATAGAGTTCCAGCGAATGTAGCATTTCCACCACCATCATCTATTACATTACCAGTACCACTTTTTAATCCAAAACCATTTGGGCCTACTACTACCCAATTTGAACTATTCATACCAATAAGAGGAACTACATCTGAATTGTAAGTATTCCTACCAGTTAAAAATTTATTATTTGTATCTATGTGGATACTTCCAGAACTAACTTCTATTTTCCCACCAGCGTGTATCCTAACTGCTGTTGCATTATTTGTTCCTAGATATATATCAGCATTTTCATAATTCCATATATAGGCATGAGAACCATTTATACCAAACTTCGAACCAGTATTAACTCCATGCGTGGCTGAGCTATTGTTAAATTGAATCCACGAAAGATTACTAGAACTATTAATATGGATATTAGAATGGGGATTATCAGTTCCTATACCGATAGACCCATCACTATTTTTTATATATAATCTTTTTGTTCCTTCTGCATTTTGACCAGTGCCACCAGTACCCAATGCAATATCCCCAGCCGAAGTTAATGTTGCTGCTGAACTTCCAGTTGTACCAGCCAAATAATATCTATAATCGTGAGATGCTAATGAAAGTCTACCACCACCAATAGATGAACCAGTAATAGGATTCATAGCAACACCAATACCACCAGCATAATAAGAACGAATATAAAACCCAGCATTATTAACTGATTTGAAATTAGCCATACTAGTATCATTATAAGCACCACCCCAACTCATTTCAGTCGTACCATCAATTTCTACATTACCAGAAAAAGTGGCTTTCCCATCATTAGCTATTCTCATGTATTCAGTATCAGATGCACCACCATGAATTACAAAATAGTCACCATTAGCAATTCTTAATTTTAAATAATCAGCAGTAGGTTGAGTTATATAACTAGCACCATTAAATTGTAAAAATCCACTATCTTTAATTTTTACATTACCAGCAAAATCTACATCCTTAGAATCTTTATCTAGCTTGATTGAATAATCAGTACTTGGACCAGTTGAATTAGTAGCTAGATGTATTGGTGATTGAGTACTGGTCGTTAGTGAAAGACCACTACTTGTTCCTTGTGCTAACAGATAACCAGATGCCCCATTAGATTCTTGTACTTGGACTTTTGCATCTGATTTAGTAATAACAATATTATCTGATCCAGTCTTACTAGCTTTCGCCCCAAGGCTAGTGGTAACAGTGGCAGCAAAGTTGGCATCATCACCAAGTGCTGCTGCAAGTTCGTTTAAGGTATTTAATGCACTAGGTGCAGAGTCAATCAAACTATTGACCTGGCTGGTTACATGATATTGTGTTGCCAGGATCCCAGATTCATCTGGTAAAGTTAAGGTACGATCAGCAGTGGGATCACCTGGGGCTATCTGAACCTCATATTCATTAGCTGTGGTCCCTTCAAAAATTAGGTTGGTAGTAATGGTAGCATTCATTGCTACTGTATCTTGACCAAACACATCTCCGATCTGAGTGTTGCCAGTCGCTGTAAAGTTGGCAGCTTGTATGGTCCCAGTAGCTGTGATATTTCTAAAGCCCGATATATCTTTATTGGAATCAACCAGGACAAATTTAGATATTGCAACAGTTCCTGGTGTAAGCCCAGCAAGTTTATTTATTTCAGCAGCAGAAGAGGTAACTAAGGTTCCAGCTAGTTGTAAACCAGTAGATCCATTATGATTGCTTATATTTAGATTTGTAGTACTGATCTGTAGAGGTGATGCGATACCCTCGCCATCAAACATTGTTTTAAGTGAGGATTCTAGACCCTCATTGTCATCCCCATCATAAACATGCAGTAGATCTTTAAAGGTTGTACCAGGTGCTTTTCCAGCTAAACTTGCCATATATTTCCTCGATTCATTTTAAAATTTTTTAATGTCTCATTATTATATCAATTCAAAAGAGTGACTTTCTATTTATTTTCAAAAGAGACTTGGCTTCTTTTTCTTTGGTTCTGGAATCCCCCAGGCATATCTTTGACCTTTCTCAAAATCTCTAATAATAGCTGGTACTTTTTCACCAAGATTGTTTTTTACAAGCTTAGTATGTTTTTCTTTTAAAACTCCCAATGCTATAGCTTGAGCAACATACTTTTTAAACTGGTCTACCTCATATACATTATATCGTGTCAGTTCTCTATTATGGAGCATCTTAAATATTAATCTTTTTTGATGAGCTCCAGTCATATCTGGGGGATCATAAAAATGTTTAATGACTGGGACATTTCTCCAATTGGTTTGATTACCCATTGCAAAATTGATTCCAGTATCCAAGCTTCTAGTAATAAACTTCCCTAAACCACCAGTAAAAAACCCAATCACATGATCAATTGAGTTAGGATTGATATCTACCTTACCAGGGACAATACGATCTTCCCATGTACCATCTCTTTTTTGTCTAAATTTTGGTGTTTCTTCCCCCCCAGATATCAAAGATAAAAACCTCGTTACATGCCTAGAAAACCAAGTAGGTGGATACTTTTTATAATAATTAGTATAGTCTGGCTTTGCAGCACCAGGGTATTTCTCAGGACTAATTGGTGTTCCCATAAAATTTTTATTAGTTCCTAATTGAACTATCCAATCAAAAGCTGTTGGAGCAATGATTTGTTCTACTGGTCCAGAACCGATAGGGTTAAATGAATTATCAATTGCAGAAAGCATTCTACCCATATACACCCCGATATCTATATTTTTAACACCACGCTTTTGACCTTCCCAAACAGCTTCTGCTAATGTGGTTCCAAGTACATGAAAAATATTTATACCATAAGCAGTTCTTATTTTTACATATGAACCATTAGGGAGTTGTGCTAAATAATAATAATTATCTTTTTCATATTCAGATTCTTCATCCCACCGATCTTCATCTAACATAAGATTTTTTAGCGTTAATAACATTGAACTAGCAGTCATACCAGCTACGATCTGCCTAGTCTTTTTATGCTTCGCAACACTCCAACCAAGTCTAAATGAACCCTGGACCGAAGCATTGAAGAAAAGATAAATACTATTCATAAAGGTACTCATTTGACCTTTTTTATTAAAGTTAACAGTAATCCCCTTAGACACCGAAGCAGCCTTTGTTTTGCTCTCCCCACTATTAACTAGAGCATCATACACCGATAATCTTACTGCTGACTCTACTGCTTCATTTGCATGTTCAACAAAATCCCCCAACATTCTACCAGTATTTACAATCTGACCCCAGGTGCTTGTTTTACCTTCTTCAACATTCTTTAGTAGTTTTTCAAGTTTTTGCTGGTGTTCATCAAGGTCCGTAACATCAAACCAACCAACCTTACCACCTTCTTTTTTTAATTCTTCATATTTATTGGACCAGTAATTAGATTCTTTAGCTCTTACATTTTTCCATACACCTCTCATTGCTGCTGGTAAATTTTTTAAAACCTTCCCAGTTAAACCTTTATATTCACCAGACACATGAACCAAAGCAGTTTGAACATCCCTAACAAAATTCATTACTAAAAATGGGGGACTATAAGTAGTTACTACAGCCCTGATAAATGCCCCTAGTTTACCTAGTATATGTACCCCTTCTTTAATACCAAGGTTTTTCATACCATCAGCTAATGGCTGATCCTTTATTTCAATCAGGAATAACTTTCCTTCTCTTCTTACAGCATAAGTATTATCAGATAGATCAAACTGTGGGTCCATAAACTGCAACTCACCATGTTGATTATATACTGGCTTATGTCTTTGTTTTTTAACAGTCCAAGCTTCGCTCTGAAATTCTTCAGCTATATCTAAAAATTTTAAACCTACCTTGTTTTTTTCAGCCCTTCTTATTAATGATAGCATTTCAAAACTAGCAGTCCATAATGGATTTCCCCTTAATTTATCTGAACCTTTTGCTCGTTTAAGCTCTGATCCCTGGGGAATGCTCATACCTTTTCCAGTAGGTGGTGTTGATTGATTCTCTACATCCTTAACAACAAATAGGGGTACATAAAATTTATAATAATCATTAAGGTAGTCATAGGTAGCCTGATCAATTAATCCACTGTTTAAACGCATCCTAAGAGCTCGTTTTGTGACCTTACGATAGAACTCGTTAGCAAAAGCTTCTATCTTCTTATCTCCTTTATATTGGTCTAAGATCTCTTGAGCTCGTTCATTGGTCATACCAGATCCACCATCAGGGAATTTGTCATTGATCTTAGCAATATGTTCGTTACGCTCTTGGGCATGTTTTGCATGTAGATATAAGCCAAAATCATCATGGGTATATCCACTACTAAGAACACGATCTAAGAAGTCCGAATAACTAACCTCAAATTTTTCCATAATATCCTTAGCTTTACCAATGTATAGGTCCTGGGCTATGTAAACATTCTCTTCTGCTGATAAAGGTCGCATCTTTTCAACTTCAGTCATCACTTCTTTAAGTCGAACATTTTTATCTGCAATTTTCCTAACAAACCATCTCCATGATGTCCACCTAGTTTCTTCTTCCAGATTTATATCATTAAAGGTGGATCCTGGTCCAGCTAGTTGTTTAGGGGTTTTTTGTTTGGGGATCAGTCGCTTGTGGCGAACTGCGAATACTATTTTTTCTTTAGCTTTCTTAGCTTTCTTTTTGCCATCAGATGCTCTGCTAGTCCTATCGCTGCCTTTATTGGCATCGACTCGTTTCGCTCCTGATTTATCATCGCTTCTTCGTTGTAAGAGTTGTTTTGTTTCTGCTTCAAAATTTGTTTCCTTTTGTCCTCGTTGAGAACTTACACCAAATTTAGCATATAATCTTTTCTCAGGAAACCAAATAATTGCCTGGGCATCTGCTATAGTAAGTCCTTTTACATTAGATTTTTTAACTGCCAAATGCATAACATCTCTATTGAACTGTCTATCACTTGCATTTTGTGGTGCTATTTTTTGTTCTGTAATTCTATTTATTAATGTGTTTGCTGATAGATTCAATTCTGTTTTTATAGAAAATGATGTCATCTTCTTTTCTTTTTCACCTTTTTTATTAATCTTGTAAACAAATTTTCCATTTTCTTTTACTGGAATTTGTTTTGAATAAACACGCTGGATTTTCTTTGCCACCTGATCCATCTTATCATTATCATTAAAATCTGCTGGTTTAACATTGTATAGTTTTTGCTGTACTTTACTTCTTTTTAAAGCCTTAATAAATCTTTGTCTTTGTTTGCTGCTATCTTTAGGCACAATTAAATCACCACGAATTCTTCCTACAGTCCTCATAAACCATCGGTCCATAGTTAAATATTGAGAATGCCCATTCATATTGGCAATGAAGGATCCAACTTTAGGACCAAAAATAACTGACCCCATGATCTTATTCGCAGCAAGTTCTTCTGTTATCTTTTTGTAGTTATTTTTTACTAACCATTGATTTATACTGCTGACTGTAAATTCTGTGTTAACAAACTCTCTTACCCATTCTTTGCCATGCTTATCTACTAGTGTATTCCAGAGTTTAAAACCATTTATCATTGCCCTTGACTTCTCACCAGCATTAGAAAATGTTTCATCAAATTTGCCAGTTTCTTTATAGCCATCATATACTGTCATAGCATGTTTTAAATTATCTTCTGGAGCTTGACCATTGCTGGTAATCCCTAGTAATATTTTAAACTCAGGTTCGTCTTGTTTAAATCCAGGATAAATCTTTGCCATATTTTTCATAGCACCATCTACCTTAGCAGTATACCAACCCAACCCATTCTTCTCATTTTTTAATTCAGCCTTGATCTCTTCTGCTATAACATCAGATATAAACTCCATTGCTTCTGGGCTAGAATTAATCAAATCAATGCCTAGATCTTTTTGAATTTCTTGTGATCTTGCAGATAAATGTTTAGCAAGAGCCAAAACATTTTCTTGTTTTTCAATTGGGATGTTTTGTAAAGCTAGATCGCTTTTCTTTCTTACCTGGAACTGAGGAGCAGCCTTTTGTGCAGACTCACTCATTTCAGGTGGAATAGATAAGGAAGGTTGCTTGTGATAGCTATCTGTTATTTCTATCCATTTTTGTTTATCATGGGGTGTCATCCAACCCCAAGCACTTGCTTTTTTAAATTCACCAATCCAAAAATCTTCTTTATTTCTATTACCACCAACATCATCTTTTTCACGATCTCCAGCAACCTTTAGCCATTCTTTAATTATTTTTTCATCAGTAGTTGGTAAGGTAATTGATTTTAAAAAGGAATCGCTTACATGTGGTTCTATATCTACCTGATCCACCCTTGCACCAAACTTCTTACCCATCTTATCTAAAGCCTTTTTAAATGCCATATCGTAAACCATTTTCAGTCCCTGACCACCAATGGTTAGATTATCATCCTCAACTATTCCAGATTTTTGATCTGATTCCCTGATCTGAGTAGCGTACTTTTTGCCAACTAATCCTTCCAGGCTAACATCTTGGTCCCGACCTTTGTCCTTCAGCGTAGTTACACCTGAGAGTGGTATTTTCTCATTAAATATACTTTTATTGTCTTTAATACCATTTAAAATGACATATCCCACCATTCCCTCTATAAACGACCCCTCGGTGTCTTTTAATGCTTCTGTTTCTTCAGCAACATATTGTTTATAAGCTGTTTCTGATATGTCTCTACCTAATCCTTGCATAAATTCTTTATCTTCTGCTATAAATTCTTCTAAAGATTTTATACGAGGTGTATGCTTCTGCCAATGTATATTATCCACTTTCATCCTGAGATCAGATTCCCATCTGTTTACTTGCTGTATCCCAGTGGTCCATGCTATCCTATCAAAGTTGTTTTCTGCTGCATATCTGAGCATCCTTTTAGCCACTAACTCAATCCAATCTGTACCCCTGAATGGAGCATTGGGAACTTTGTCAACATGTTTTTTAGTTTGTCTGAAGATTCTTCTTCTCTCATCACTTATAGGGCGAAATTCTTCAATTAAATCAGATACTTTGTCTCTCTGCTCTCGTGTTATTCGCTCATCACGATAAACATCATTCATAATATTAATTATTCCACTATCACTTGCCCAGGGAAGAGAAAAATCGTGACTCCAACTTAATTCTGGTTTTACAGTTTTACCGATTCTATTTAATTCATTTATAATCTTTGTTTTTAATGTACTTACATCTTTTGTTGTATACTTTCTTTTAATTGGCTTAGGCTTATATCCCTTCTCTCTGCCTTCGGTATGCCAATCAGATTGTAGTTCCTCAATAAATAAGACCTTCTCTCCAGTTGGTGAAGTCCTGGTATTGAATCTCACATGGGCTAGGATATTTTCTTCAGAGTAGTGAGCTTCATATGTTGGTGTATATGATTTTCCAATCATGGTTGGACTAGATGGAAGAATCAACAGCAGTTCCCTATAGTCTTTCCTTGATCCTGGTATTTGGTATTGAGAGTGTTTAGTTGCCCCTGGGGAGAGCATCTCAATAAGATCGTCTACACGCTTATCTGTAGCTCCTCTTTCTATTATCTCCGAAAGAGACTTATATTTCAGAAGGTCATCAGTCTCAACTCTTTGAAGTGTTATAGTATTATTATTAGTATCTCGATCTCTGTGGCTGATGTACTCTTTATCTCCATCTCTATAGTATTTAAAATCGTAATATGTACCATCTTCAATAAATTCTAAAGTTTCACCATCATCTAAAGCATTGCCTGGTGTTTCATCTGGATATGCTGGATCAGGCTGTTCAAACATTTTAATAAATTCATCTTTTGATAATGACTTTTCTTCATCCAAGGCATTCGGTTCACCTAACATCTTATCCCTCACCACAATCTTATTTGCCTGGATCCATTGCTGTAGCTCTTCTTTAGTAATCTTTTGTTTATTACGAACTAGTGTCTCCAGATCAAGCCACTCTATCTCTTTTGAATTATTAGTGTTTCTCTTGAGCCAGTTAATAACTGACATAGACTTCATCGTTGGGGGAAAATTATCTTCTACTGCTCTTTCAGATGGGCTGAAGAATATGTCTTCCTTCTTTTTAAGTTGGAACATGATCTTAGGTTTAGATATTTCTTGTAATAAATCAGCATCCTTTTGAGTCATTGCTAAATTTATTTTTTCTGCACCCATATCACGAAGTACAGCAAATCTATTTCTACCATCAGTAAAGCCCATTGTAATCTCACCAGCATGGGGATGTTTAAAAGTTTTTGGGATTCTACTTATACCCACAATTGGAGCCGACATAGGTAATTTCTTTTTAAATCTTTCTTTTATTTTAGTCTGTCTTTGCTTAATTCCTTTACCTGGTGGAAAATAATAATCAGGAGAATCCATTTCCCATAACTTATCTGCTAGTTTTATATCTACTGGGACAAGTATATGATCTTTTGTGCTTTCTCTTCTAGGTTTAACCAAACTAAGTCCTATCTCAGTTGCTTTCTTAACCTGGAACATGATCTTAGGATCATCCTTGGTAGGCTTAGGATTGAACTGACCTTTGATTTGCTCAGGATTGAAAGCTATGTAAACATCAGCTTCGTGACTGAAATAAGCAAACTGATCTAATGTATTTTTAACAATTACACCATCGTGTTTTTTGCCCTTCGCTGCTTTTTCTATTTTTTTAGTAACATAATCCCAAGGCTTACCCTCGTTATCAATAATAAGTGGATTTTGTAAAGATAAATACGCTGGATATACTTGTCCACCAATCGCAGTTCTGTCTCTAGCTAATTCAGCCCTCGTTTTTGGTTCAAATTCCTTCTCTGGTGAAAACTCACCTTTTTTATTTTGGTCTATAGTAAAATCAGATGCATGTTGTGGGTTGTTACTAAAATAAAATAATTGATGCCCACCTAAAAATGCTTGTAAACCACCAAGCGTTCTAGGGGACCATTGATCTTTAGGCATTTTAAATTGATCAAAGTTTTTATCAGTCCCATGATAAACCACCATAGGCTTACCCTTATCATCAACGACCTTACTATCTCCAAACCACTTTTTAAATTCTTTAGATCTAGGCTTCTGTCTTTTGTTAAGCTTCTTAACCTGGAACATGATCCTGGGATCAGCCTTGTCTGGCTTAGGATTGAACTGACCTTTGATTTGCTCAGGATTGAAAGCAACATAGGTATTTACAATTTTTTCTCCAGTATCTTCTGGCACTATTAAACCATCATATCCAGCATTTTTTGCCCAATTATTCAAAGTATTACCTGGTTCAGCAAACATATCAGAATAATCCATTGCAAAACTATCATGGATATTTATATTTTCATCAGAAGAAGAATTGGCGTATTCAATTGCATCATCTAATGCTATTGATAGATTATTATCTTCTCCTATAATCTCTTTCAATCCCCTTTCAAAACCTTTTCTTGTAAGTTTCTGTCTTACATCAGTAAACACTTTAGAGAAATCTAAAGGATTTTTTATATTTAAATACACTGGATAAACATTACCAGCTAACTCTCCTTTACTAAAAAGAAGATTACCAGGGGAAAAGTCTGCAAAATTTGATGCAAATGAAGGATCATCAGAAAACCAATTTGCTGTCTCTTCTGAAAAAGCTGGGAATTTGAATCGTGTCCCATGATAAACCACCTTTGGCTTACCCATATCATCTACTATTTTACTATCTTTGAACCAGGACTTAAATTCTTTACTCCTGGGTTTTTGTCTTAATTGAAACTGAGCCTTCTGGACCTTGATCTTTTTCTTTTGTGCAGCAGTTAATGGTTTGAACTCCCTGGTCCCAGCTTTGGTATATAAAGTCTGGATCTTCTTAGGGATCTTAGCCCCCCTGATCTTTCTGATCCTGGCGATAAGATCTCTAAGAGTCTGTTTTACATTATCAAATACAGCCCTTAATCCACCAGCCTTTTCATGCATCTTTTCAGAAAAGAAAAAGTCTCTTCCTTCTTGACCGAAATGCTCTTCAACAGACCTGGTATCACCTGACTCTTCGTGATACTTTGCAAAAGCTTTCCTATCTTTTTCTGGCATATGTTCATAAAAGTCATGGTAGAATTCTTCGACAATTGTGTCGGCATCGTGACCCTGATATAACTTGATGGCAGTCCTGGTCGCATTCTTTTGAAAGTCAACAGTCGTTGACCCAGTCGCAAAGTACTCTTCGCTTTCTTCCTTAGTAATTCCTTCTTCTGCATAAAATTCCTCTGGCTCCTTTTTTAATACATTCCTGATGTAATCATCAGTCATTAACATTATTTCATTACTGATATCCAATGATGACCTGGTATCAAAATCTTTATCTTGTTCAAGTAGGTAGTTGGCAATGGAAGCTGATCCAGGAGAAATCTCCTCAGCTTCAAGTGCAGCTTGAACTTCTAATTTAGCAGTGGGTTGTTTTTCTCTTGGTCCTTGATCTACCTTTTTTAACTGAGCTCTCTGAGGATCCATGCTTTCGAGGGCAACTCGCTCTTCAACCTTTCCTTCAGCTTTCTTTTTTCCTTGGTCCTTAACTACTGCTGATCCAGCACTAACTGCACCACCTACACCCACTGGTATGATCAGACCTTTTGCTGATTCTACAATCGTAGATATCATTCTATCTTTTAATTCTTCACCTTCTGCATGAGGTATGGTCCCATCATTAATTTTATTATCTACCCAGGTGGATACTTCTTCAGATGTGATTAATATAGCTTCCTGACCGATCTCTTGACCTACTTGTTTACCATATTCTTTACCAGTTTTAGCACCAATCTTTTTTAAGTTCTTTGTTAAAGATTGTGTTAGTAGATCTGCGAATTCTTTTTTAAGTGATACTGGGACCAAGCCTTTCATCTGATAAGATTCTACCATAGCATAAAATAAACCACCAATGTCACCAGCTACTGAAGCTATTCTTGGATCAACACCTTTTTGAACTTGCTCCCGATAGATACTTCCTGATCCTTGCATTAACCAAAACTTCGTCACATTGGCTTGAGCACCTCTAGCCATAAAGGCTGGGACTGCTATAAGTTCATCAGGGATCGGTGATAGTGCAGTATATGCTGCTGCCACTCCACCACCCATTGCTGCACCTTTAAAACCTTCTTTCATCGACTCCCACATACTAGGAGCAATGTTGGCAGTTGGTATAAGGATCTCTTCTATCCAACCTTCAGCCTGGATCGGATCCCTCGCCATCATCTCTTGAAATTCTTTATCCATTTTAACGAGCTCTTCGTAGGTTAGATTTCCTAAACCAGATTTAAAATTAAACCAGGCTATATCCATCATTATGTTTGAGTGCCCCCTAGAAAAAGATTCTTTTACCTTTTCCCATTTGGTCCTAGGAATAACAGCTTCTGGATTTTTCTTTTGAACTTCTTTTCTAGCTAGTCTTGCAATGGTTGGTAGATCATGTACCCCATCTTTTACTAGCTGCATAATTGTTGATCTAGCTTCAGGGTATTGCTGGACCAGGGTGATCAGGTTGTCTTTTACCTCTTTTTGAGTTCTTTCTAAATTAATGGTCTGATCTACTACACCCTTTTGACCATCTTTTATTTGTTGGACTTTGCTTAGTGCCTGATCAGTTAGCTTCCTGGTTGGGTGTAGATCACCTTTAAATATCTTTTCTGGACCACGATCGCCTAACCACTTGTATTGACCTTGTTGATTTAACTCTGGTCTGATTCCACTTTCAATCGCAGATTTATAATCAAAACCTTGTCCAGAGCCATCACCATAATCCATGATCGATCTGGACATATGCATGATCACACTTTCTGGTTCATCTGGATGTTGCTGCCTTAATTGCTGATACCAAGCTAGTATTTTTGGATCAGATTGTGCTATTTGGGTCCAATGTTGTGTATTTATCATTTTTTCCTAGTTTCCCTCGAAAACGACCTTCATATTTAGCGTATATGGAGAGATCTCAATAACATTCGATAGTAACCTTGCTTATTTATTTACCTTCTCCATACTTATCAATAAACCTCTGTGGGGGTGGTCCCCCATCTAAATATATCTGAATCTCATCTTGACTCATAACAGGCTTAACTTCACCAGCATTTCTCCATTTGGAAATATTTTTTTGCCTTTTCTTTCTCTCCGATCTTTTTTTCATATCAGATATTCTTTTTACTTTTGTCTTACTTGGAGTAGCTGGAGTAGTAACTTTTGGATTAGTCACATTACTAGAATCATTTTGAGCATTAGCTAATAAACTATCAAGTGAAGCTTGTGCTGTTAGGTCACCATTAGCAATTCGAGTTATTAAAGATTGGATTTCTGCTTCCCTATTGCCTGGCTTTGGATTTGGCTTTGGATCTGGTTTAGCTGGTGGTGTTATAATTTCATTTTGTTTTTTTATATCAGCATTGATCGCATCAATACGCTGCTTAATTAATCTGTTTTTAGCTTTTTTCTGATCAAATAAATCTTGTGGATCATTTTCTTCATCTGGTTTTTGAAAGTTCCTGATCTTTAATAGTTCATCTTGTAATTCAGCTAATCGATTCTTTGCAGACTTAACTTCCCATGTATCCCCACCTTCTTCTAATTGATGTACGCTTACAAGATTTGCCAACCACTCATCAGCTTCTTTTTGTATATGTGCTGGATACTTCGGCTCTTGTTTTTTCGGAGCTCTCATTTTCTCCTGGTATCTTTTCAATCTAGCTTGTCCAGCTTTCACTTGCCTTTGAGCTTTTCTCTTTTTTGATTTTTCTACCCAAGCTTTATTTTTTTCACCAAGCCATTCAATAGATTCTTGTGCTGATGGTAGTTGTGGTAAGTTTGCTTGTGGGTTTTTTAAAAATTCAGACCACCTACGAATCTTATCTGTATCTCCAGTATATCTTGATTTAGGTGAAGCCATTATAATCCACCAAGTTCAGCCATGATCTCGGCTCGTTTTTCTTCACTTAATTGAGCCCAGAATGGAGAGTTTTTAAGTGCTTCTAATTTTGATTTATTACTAAGCTTTTTCATATGCCCCTGGGCAAGTTCGCTGATTCCACCTACAATAGTATTGGCTGCCTCATTCCTAACATTATATTTATTAATAGCTTCGTTATACTCTTGATCAGTCTTTCTGATCCCATACTCACCTAGTGCAGTAGTAGCAGAATCTTTTACTTGTCTATTTTTCTCTGCTATGTTCCTGGCAAGATTTGCCATAGCTACCACCTGGGCATTATCTACTCCGACTTTTTGTTCTGCAACAACACCAGAGTTCTCTAAACCCTGACCTATTGCTTGTCCCATGACATTTACTTTAGCTATGTCCCCTTGATTAGATGCTTGTCTTCCACCAGCACTTAACTGCTGATTCATTACATCTTGCCCTAGACCTACCTTCGATCTGGACTGTAGCCAATTAACATATTTTTTCTCACCAGCAGACATATGATCAGCCCTTTGTGGAACTCCCCCACTTAGCCAATCATACCCAGCTTTCATTAATGGTAAATATTTACCATAAGGTGTAGCTTTTTTTAATACTTCTTGCATACTCATATTATTATACTCCCACTTTGGTCCCAGTTAATTGATACAAGATTCCATTGTTTTTGAAATATAATCTCCCCTCATCTGTTGCTGGGGAGCCAGGAGATTGAGAATCTTTATCTACTGTAGAGAATACAAATTCACCCTCTGCTACATCAGCAGATAGTAGTGGTCCAGTTGTCATTCTCACAGAGCTCTGTAGCCCTCTCATTTCCTTGGTTAAATTTCCAATGATCTTGTCTAAATCTGATTTGCCTGTTTTTATTTCTTTGATACTCATGCGTATTCTATCTCCATTTTATTGATCTCTACATTATTCGTAGAGCTCGATGCTGTTACTTTTACCTGGGCATATTTTGCCCTCTTTGAAATTCTTATACTATCATTAGGATAGTTAGCATAACTGATCACTGCTGATGAGGAGTGAGATGCTGCTGTAGTTCCACGCATTCCACGCTGCACTGTATGACTCGTGGATCCATAAGTAATCACTTTCATTATTTCACTTCCTACCTTAATCCAATCACCATCTCTTAATTTATCTGTTGAAGATGTTGGTAATGTGGTAACTGATGCATCAATACTATCAGATAAAGTAGCTCCAGTCACTCCTGAGTTTGCCCTAAATGTTATAGATCTAACTGCTGAATCAGAGTCCCCATCTACATAAATATCTAAGGTTAGATCATCCCCACTTAGGTATCGAATATTCATTCTCCTGATTAGAACATTTGTCCCTAGGTCTGTCATTGGGAACCAGCCAGTGGTCCTTGTTACACTTCTTGATTCTGTGCTACTTGTTGGATTCATTTGTCTAAACTTTGCCATCGTCTATTTCAACCTCTATATCTTCTATGTTCACATTTGTATTTGTGCTTTCTGGAGTAGATATCTCCAACATAAAATTCTTTGCCCTGGTCCCAACCCTTACGCTTTTATTTGTTGTTTCTTCACCAGTAGCTGCTGGGAATGTGGTGGTAAAAACTGAGTTAGATTCATCCCCATCTACATAAATCCTAAAGTCTAAAGGATCAGCAGAATTGTATTCCACATTCAACCTTCTTATCATACTGCCTGATCCACTCTGATCCTTAGATGGCAGCCATCCTGATTTTCGAAGTGTAGAAAAACTCTCAGTATTAGAATTCTCAAACTTTCTTACATCACATGATCTAAATATTGCTGTAGCTACAGACTCTACAAATGCAACTCGATCAATGGCAGCTTCTCCATATATATCAGACACATCTTCTGTGAATGCTAATACATCATTAATAGCATATGCCCATTGACTAATTGTATGTGATACTGTTTCTGTTGTGGCTGTTTCATCGGTGGCGAATCTTTTCCAGGGCTTTGTTTCTGTAGTAACAGCATGTGTAAAATCTGTTGTATCTGTAGCTGTAACTGGGTGTTTCCATACCCTGGTGGACTTGACAACTGTCTCAGTAGTTGAAGTGTAATCAAGGCTATCTAATAAATGTTTCCATGTTCTAGTGTCTGTAGATAATGATTCAGTAAGACTAGTCTGATCTGTTGATAAATTATTTTCCCAGGATCCTATACTATGAGATACAGAATCAACGCTGAATTGTGTAGTATCTGAAGCAGTCTTTAATTTTTTAAATATATGGATATCTGTTGATAGTGATTCAGTAATTGCACTCGTATCTGTAGGACCATACAAATGTTTCCAAAATGTTTTAGTAGAAGCAATCGATTCAGTGATCCCTGGTGTATCTGTTAGCGTGTAATTAAAACCTAAGTTATAATCAAAGTTTTCTGAGAATATACTAGCATCTGTTATGGCTCTTTGCCATTGGCTTTTGGAAGCTGAGATAGATTCTGTAAGGCTACTTACATCTAGTACTTCTGGCTGTTTATGAATAAAAGTAGTAAGCGTTTCTGTTATAGCTGTGCTATCATTAGTACCATAAAGGATCTTCCATGATCTTTTAGACTCACTAATGGCTTCTGTTATATTCATATTATCTATAGGTGTCGGCTGCACTTGTACATAAAATGTTAAACTTTCTGTAAACGATGTAGTCTCACTCGCAGTTTTAAGATATTTATATAACTGAGTGCTATAGCTCGTACTTTCTGAAAAGCTTGTCACATCTGTTGCAGTTTTTAAGGTCTTATATTGTGTTATATCTTTAGAAAAGTTCTCTGTGAATAATGTAGCTTCTGTTAGTGCTTCTAATCGATGATGATTGATCCTGAAATAACTACTAAAATCAGAAGGATCTCCATCGGTTTCTTGAATTTTGATCCTATAATAATTAGAACTTCCTGATAATTCACTGGTTTTAATGGTCCAATTAAAACTACCATCATTAGCTGTAGAGGAAGATAGGGTTGTTATTAGACTACTGCTTTTATATAACATAATCTTTACATTACCTACAGTACCAGTTGTGGACCAAGTAATATTAATTGTATCAGTTACATAATAAGGTGCTGCTGATGGAGTATCAACTGTGATCGAGGGGGGTGCAATTATCTCAAAAGTACCAGAATAAATATAAGCCATTATCTACCTACCAATTCATATTTTACTCTAACTCTGAATATATCCCCATAAGCTGAAGTGCTATTAGGCAGCGAAACAGCTTGAGTATTTGCAGAAACTTGTGTTGTCCCAGTCCATAATGTTGATTCATTAACCCATGATCCAGATACATTTTTTTGAAGCTTAATCTCAGTAACCCTATAAGATCCACATTGATTATTATTAGCCCAGGTTACATTAAAATTATCCCCTAAATCATATTGACTATTAGTATGTGGGTTAGATATTGTTGTTATGAGACAAGCCATTAACTATCCTATTGTTATTGACCAGGTCACTTTTAAAATATCATTTAATTCCAGGGTGAAATCAGTAACATTATTATCAGCAAATGGATCTTCAAAACCAGCATCTTGACCATTGCCTTGAGTTCCACCTTCTGCACCATATTTTTTACCAATATATAAATGACTTACTGTTGTGGAATTCTGAGCACCAGTAGAAGCACCAGTCCATGATCCCTGGGCGATCCATTGTGCTGTATTATTTGACACACTACCACTTAATGATTCATGTAAGAGAAAATCATATATATTATCTGTACCACCTTCTGGATCTTGTACTTGTGCTGTAATATCATTTACCCGAGCAAAGATCCCATCTTTATTATCCATGTCTGTTGTAATAGCAGAAGAATCTCCCCCTGGTAATTTTTGTGTAAACCAATTAGAAGAGTGTGTTAAATGATAGCTTGTTGATCCTGATGAGCTATGCATTTGATCAATAATATCTTTCATCAATTCATTGCTGATCGTATTGGGTTTGCTTTCAAAATGTTTTACACAACCCGATGGATCAAACACTTCCACAATTGTATTCCCAGTCACTTTTACTGGGGTTAGTTTTTCAAAAATAAACATATAAGACTCCTAATTATCTGCTATCGTTATGGTCCAGGTAACATTTAACTGGTCACCATCTGCCAGAGAAATATCTGGATTAAAATCATATTCACTGTAGGCAGTTACAAAACTTCCACTAGAGTACTCATTGCCTAGATAAGCTTTATCAATAGTATAAGATTGAGAAGCTCTTGCTGTACCCTTGATCACAAAGGATAGATCTGCACTAGAATGCAGTGTGGTTTTCATTTGATATTTATTAGATGATGTATCTACGATATAAATACCTGACTCACTGGATGGTGGACTAGAAAAGTCATCGTTGTCAAAGGCACTTTCCATTACTCCAAAGTTTGTCTGTGCTGATCTAAGAGAAGCAGCAATCTTATTTTTTATTGCTGAATTAATTGTATTAAAACCTTCCTGGTGCTTAGTTCCATCAGCTTTAATTATTTCAATTTCAACATATCCAACTGGTTTAATATTGTCTTTCATAATTATCCTTTAAGTATTTGTAATTGTATACACATCTAAATTTTCATCTATTGCAAAAAGATCTGCGACATCTGTACTACCCATATCAAGCTGATACCATATAGCTTTACCAGCCTTAGCAGCCTTTACATCAAAGCAATAAATGTTTTGCTTATCATCACCTAGCCTACATAATAAACGACCTTTTTTCGGATCATAAAAGAATCTAGAATTTTCCAAATTAGTTTTTGCCTGGTATACATCTTTAATGGGTTCAGTAATTGATTCAATATTGAAGCTTCCATCCATGACATAAGCGTTATCCTCACCAGCAAAAAAGGTCTGGTTTCCTATAGTCACAATCGAATTCGGAGCAATGCAGCCGAAGTTTTCTTCTGATTCTAATAATGAAAATCTTGTAGGATCTGTTGAGGGGATGTCTAACCTATAGATCCCTCTTTCCATAAACACGATCAGGGACCCTAGCTGACTGCTTAATCCAGTGATCTGTCCCCCCTGGACATCCTTGATCTGTATATAGTTTGTAATTGGTAAAACATCAGGCTGACCTACTTCTGAAAAAATGATCCAATCTTGATGGTCCTCAGCATCTCCATCTGGATCCAGGCGAACATTCCCTACGAACTGCCTACCACCTAAGTATGCAGAGTATTTATGATTTACAGTTATTTTTGTTTTACCCCTTAGTGGATGTAAGGATCCATCTGCATAATCATAATCATAAAAATAAACAGTAACATTATCTGAGCTAACATCGTATCGATATCCATTCGATAATGCAAAACCTGATATATTATTTGTTTGTCCTGATGTGGCTGTTTGATCACTGCTTAACTTTACTACACTGCCAATGCTTCTTATAATAACATCTTCAATAGTAGAAGCTTTAAAAGCCACCCTTCCATCTGCCTCACCAGCAAACCAATCCCAATCAGATTTATATAATAAATTCTTACCTCTATAACCACCAGTTGATCCACTTGCAATTGTAGAAATATTACTGCCTTGGGGAGTTACTGTGAAGCTCCAGGACCCATCGTATGAATTAGTAAAATCACCAGAGTCTTTTGTTAAGGTCTTACCATCCCAAGCAACAGTGTCATCTATCACATCATTGTTTAATTTAAACTCAGCATTTCCACCCCAGTCTGTTGGTGTTGCTGATGGTAGATCTGGCGAGTAAAATAAATTATTCATTATCCTGGCTGTCTCCGATCCCATCGCATCATCGTGATCAGACTTGGTGTTTAATGGAATTGTTTTAATGTGATAATAAACTGGGTCAATATTTCCAGAAGCTGATGGGGAATAAGATCGATATACTTTTATCGCTGTGATCCTTGGGTTAAAGTTTTCTACCCCATCAGTTGACCCAGTTCCCTTATTCATTTTTAGACCAACTTTTAAAACCTTATTTTCATCGCTGCCACTTTCAGGTAACTCATAATAAGAAAATCCTTCTGTTTTTGGATGCTCCTGGACTCCATCAAATATTGGTACAAACATATAATAGTAGTGACCAGATTGTCTTAATCCAGTCCCTAGTTCTGATACCGATAAATTTTCCCATACACCAGGTAACCTGGGGGCTGCCTGATCATAGTCTAATACTTTATTGCCACTGCTTAAATCTTTTGATCCAAAAAAGAACTGTCTGTCAATAGTCTGATAGATCCCAGCTTTATTAGCCAGGTCATTAGCAAATCGTAGGACCCTACCAAAGTTTGAGATCTGTACATTCCCTGATCCAGTAATAGTAGAGACATCTGCTGCTGAAGTAAAGTTAGCTGCACATGTTTTTATTTTATCTCCCTGGGTTTCAAAGTATACCCAGACTGGGTTAGCTAAATCTTGATTGGTCCACTTAGTAATATTACCCACATGATCAGAATTAATTGTGGATGTAGATCCTCTACCAGTTCGCTTAACTAATTTACCAGGGACATCTGTTTCGAAATTAACAGAAGATATTGCAGCACTTTCTTGAATATCCTCTGGATCAGCGTTTGTTACTAGACCACCATCAAAGATCGGTATTTTGATAAAACTCATAAATAAACATTCCCAAATACATCAGCTACTGTCTGTACTCCATCAATGCCCTTATGTCTCGTTTGAATTCTTGTTTGCTCTTTATCAGCTTCGTATTTATTTCTGTAGTAGTTAGCTCCAGTTCCATCTCCCGAATCTTCAGCTAAGGCAGCCTTAGCATAACAGACTAAATAACTATGGTAGTTCTCTGAAATAAGTGGACTAGCCCCAGCACCACTAAAATTATAAATAACACCATTCACATCAGCAATACCACCTAAACCAACACTCTGCCAATTGGTTAATAATGTAGACCAACTATTCCCAAAATTTGTAAGCCACATCCCTTGTTCATCAGACTCAGTTACAATCACCTCATTATCTTGGAATGTTCCAGATATACCAGATAAAACCAGTGTCCCTTTTTTCTGTGCAACATCAACAATATCAGCAACTGTAGCTGATGCAGATGAGGTCCTACCAGAAATAGTTTCACCAATATAAAACTGATCAGATTCTAGATCGTCATATTGCAGTTTGCGATAAGTGGTATCGCTATCTAATTGTGTCGGTCTAGCTACATATGAAAAGGTTAGTAATCCAGCAGTAGATATAGCTGGATAAATATACATTTTTTCCCCTCTTATAAAAAAATAATCGGGGTTACCAGTCTTGATTGTACCATCGGTTCTGTATCTGGAAAAATCTTCAAAATGAGATACCCGATCTAAAGTCCTGGTCTTGAATTCTACATTGCCCTGGAGCTCTACAAAATCTTTAGGAAGTTCAATAAAATCATCATTTGTATAAGGCATATAAGCAAAGTTTTTTACATGGCATTGTGTTCCCATTGCAAAGTCTTCCTCTGCTTCTTGAAGATATTTTTTAACCTTTATCCTTGGTACATCAGGACCGAAGGTTGTAAGCACCCTATCGATCAAAGCTTCCCAAGTCATTAGGACCTACCTTTAGTCCCTATTCCACTAGGGGCTTCTCCTTGATATCTAGCGTTTAATGCTTCTATCATTGTTGCAGCGTTGGTTTGTGCAGCAGTTGACCTATCGGTCTTTGCATCCATTTTCCAAAGTTGAGATTCTGCTAGATCTACCACAATCTCATGTAGTGCAATATTAAGTTCACACTCAGTAGCATTTGCTGCAATAGCGACTGGTTGTCTAAGATACCAGACATCAATGGCTGTGTTAGCAGCAGCAGCACCATCCACATAAACTTTCTCACCAAAAACATAAGAAATTGGGTTGGTTGCACTTCCAGCTAAATAAGTATTTTCTAATCTTTTTTGATCACCAGGTTCAATCATAGTTGCCCACTTACCACCATATAGTTTTACTGCGACTATACCATTCCTGATCGGCTGACCACCATCGGCATGATTAGTTAAAACAGTAAAGGTGACTCCATAAGCGACCATCGCTTGGTTTGCTACGATTACTTGCAATTCGCTTAAATAAGCATTGTGCATCAGATTTACGACAGATCTCTGAGCAATATTTAAAGCATCAAGCTTCGCAGATTGTGTGAAGCTAGATTCTTGAGGATCTTCTAATCGAAGACCCAGTGTGGATAACATTTCGTTTCCAGTCATAAAATTTTCCTTTTTAAATCAGGCTGGACTCGCAAACCCAGTCCAGCCTGAATGATAAACAACTATCCAGTAAAAGTAATTAAGTCGCTCTTGTCACTAGTTTCCAAGTGCCACTTGCAACAGTACAGAAGTACATGTTAGCAGCATCAGTGTCAACATAGATAGATCCCTTAATTGCAGCGTGGTTAGGTGCACCTTGACCAGTGTAGAAACTAACTCCACCGATCTTAGTGTGAACAAATCCACCAGCATCCTTTTCACCAAGCATTCCTACTTTTACCTTATCGGATGAACTTTGTGCAGTAGCCATCAGTTATCTCCTTTAGGTGTAGTTTTGAGACAGTCCAGTGATCTTTCCCTGGCGAGAGCGATTTGAACAAGTCAAAGCTCCGAGCCATAAGATCTTAGCAACTGCTGCATCTTGGTTAACAGGCTTTTGGAAGTTTTCGAAAGCGAAATTTCTTTTACGATGGTGTCTGAATTGCAGATATTTCTCATTTAAGAAATACATCTCCCCACCAGGGCAATGATCATCAACAACGATAGGTGTACCACGATACAAGAGGTTTTGAAAACCAGCATCAGCCAGAGACTTTGATGAAGCACCAAAGCGTTTCTGAGCCGATAAAGATTCCTCATAAGCATCGAAAACAACCTGAGTTGTTACAATGATTGTTGGAGTATCATTATCTACAGTACACTTACCATACATGTTTCTAATTTGCTTATGGATATAACCAGCATCGGCTGGATCCACTAAATCAGAATATGCCCCAGTAGAACTGGATGAATCACTAGCTTCCTGAGCTTTCCACCAGGTATAAGAGCTACTATCAATGCCACCAATACTGTTACCACTATCATCGACTATAGCACCTAATCCAAGAAAACCAGAAGCTACAGCAGTGTTTGTACCAAATAATGTAGTTCCAAAAAGATCTTTAATAGACTTTTCTGCATTCTTCACCTTAGCTTCAACAAGATCAATTACACGCTCTGCACCATCATTAAGCATCTCTTCTTTACCAGAGATAGAAATGGTAGCATAGCCCTGAACCCAATCGTATGCAGCATCAGTAAATACTTCTGTAGGACTAGTGTCCAGTACATCGTATCCACTGTAGAAGCCTTTAGCATCGGCTTTGGCATATTCAAGGGGCTGAAGCACCTTATTACCAGAAGCAGAAGCTTTTGACTTCCGAAGCATTCTGTGAGTAAGGATATTGGAATTGAAAATGTTATCAACTAATAAAGGGATATATTTATCACGAGTCAAAGCACTAAGATTATTATAATCTAAAGCCATTAATCTCTCCTTTTAGTTAAGAATATAAATCGTACTTTAAAGCCATTTCTCTTGCATCGTCAAAATCCTTGGGCTTGGTATTAGTTGGTGAACGATCACCATCATGTTTAACCGAAGCTTCTGGAATTGCCTTTGCTGAATTGGCTTTCTCCAAAGTTTCTCTAGCCTTGGCAAATGCACTATCTACAGCAGCTTGATGATTGGTAAGTACAAAAGCATCTTCGAGATTTGTCAAGCCACGATCAACAGCAGTTTCCAGGACCTCTTCAATCGCTTTGTTTTGACCTTCCAATTCAGGATGGTCTTTTACCAAAGCAATGATGTCTCTTTCAACTTCTTTCTGGGCTTCACTTTCTTGCAACTTACCTTCAAGCTCCGAGATCCGATCCTCTAAAGGATTCGCATCTTTCGTGTCCTGAGTGGCAACATTTACTGGCTCTTCTGTAGTTTTAAAAATAGTATGGTCTTCCCCCAAATAATCCTTTAAGGTGTCCATAAGATCCTCATCCTCTCGGAGAGCATCAAATTTACCCCTCTCAGCTTCCAAGGTTTTACGAGCATCTGCAAGGTCTTGGGCTTTTTGGGTGTTAGATTTCTGCCATTCGCTTCTGTTTTTGGAGTCATCAAGAGCTAACTCAAGATCCTCAAACGAATAGTTTCTTCCATTGATTTCTATTTCTTCTATAGAAGGTGCTTCTTCAACTTGATCTAGTTGCTCAGTTTCCTGAGTCTGACCAGGTTCAGTGGTTACTTCACTGTTGGGATCATCACTTTCCGAGCTAGGCTCCACTGCTTGAGACTCATCGACCACAAGTCCAGAGGCAGTTTCTGCATCTACTTCGGCTCCATAATGACCACCGATTATATTTTCTTCTGACATTTTGTTCTCCTAGTTAGTCAAAAATAAACTCTCAAATTTTTTCATATAATATTTTCTGTCAAATAATAAAGCGTGACTTTTTATTTTTTTTAATTATTGAATTGATCTGGCATACGATTTACCATATTTGGATCACTTTGCAGTCTGTTTAATATCTCATCTTCATCGGTTCCAAGATCAGCCATTTCCTGATCAGACATTGGTTCTAATGCCTGTGCCTGTGCTGCTTGTTGGTCCATCATGGTCTGCATGAGTTTTTCTTTACCAGGTAATTCAATATTATCTAAGATCCATACTGGATCGGTGATCAGTCCCATCTGAACCAAGCTCATTATTTTATTTTCGACCCATTCTTTATTTTCTGGTAACATAGATCCAGCCTTAGCTCTTACTTCAAAGTTCATCGGCTGCATCATAGTCCCAACATAATTTTGCTCCATATTCCCAGTATCGGTTTGTAAGCTGACTGAGTGTTCCTCAGTTCCCAGGTTCTTGATCATAGCGATCCACATGGTCCCTAGGGTCTGGATCGCCTGGTCCACAGCCCTCGCTTTAAAATCGATTTTTGTAGTAGAAGCCTGGCGATAGATCTGGGCTTGTACCCCAGAGGTCACATTTGCATCTGCCTTACCCTGAGTTGCTCTGTTTACACCAGATATTGTTTCAAATAAATCCATCAGGATCTCATAGAAATTAAATACATAGCCTGGCATGGAAGCTGGTTGTTTCATATCAACAGAGCCTGGTCCACGCTTTCGGATCACACTCCCTGGCTTATTGGATATCTGATCTACAACATCTGTTGTTTCATCTACGACCCACATTGGATTCGCCATTAAATGAGTATTGTCCATGATCTGACTGGTTAATCGGTCCAGCCCTAAGTTCAATGGCTTTAATCTTTTCGGTTCTGGTTTGCCCCAGAATGAATGTGCAGACCCACCATTTTTTAGCATAATAAATGGAAATGGGTGGGCAACATGGTTGTCCTTATTGAAAAAAGAATATTTTGTAGGACCATCATAAAGCAGCACTCCATTACAGATCGTGGTCTGTCTGATCATGCCAGGATATTTCGGTCTTTCTTTTTTCCCTTCTTCATCTTCAACATATTCTTTTGAATAATCCCTGGCATAGCACTCTATGATCAGGGCTCTTTCTTCTAGATCCTTCATGGCTCTACTGGTGTTTTCGTAATAGTTAGTTTCGGTCCCCTTGGTGTCTGTAACCTGGGTGACACTGTTACCACCTATCTGCACATCATTAATTTTTAAAGCTTGATATTTATCTAACTCTGATTGTGACTTTACATATTTACCATTTGGGTACTTTTCTCTGATCTCCCAGAGTGGTGTTGGTGCAGCATATGCGACATACTCAGCGTTCTCGAGTTTGGTAGCAGATGGATTGACATAGAAGGCGAAAGGATCTACAACATCAGCATCTGGGAGATCATCATTGTTAAAATGGACTTTGACAATACCATTGCCATATACCAAATAATCTAATAGCCAATCAGGGAGCATATTTTGCATGTCCCTAACAACCCATAATTCATCTATTTGTTTTTGTAAAATTTGTGCAGCATTACGAGTGACCTCATCTTCTCCTACTGGCATAACATCTATCCTTGGTGGTCTGCTGGAAAGTATTGGGACCATCGTATCAATCGCACTAGCAATAAGATCCAGGGTAACCTGATTCTTAAAGTTAGGCATATTCATACCACCCCAATGGTCCCCCATATATAGCTTCTCAGCTTCTCGCCACACCTTCGCAGTATTCTGCTTAGACTTATGACAGATGTCGAACATATTTTCAGTTCGTTTTATAATTCTTTCTTCTTCTTTATTCGGTTGATATTTTCCTTGATCCTCAGACATAATTGCCCTCTTCCATTGTGTTTATTGTGTTAATTATTGATATCCATGCCTGGTGATATTGAAATAATTGCAAAGAGTCCATTGTACTTGTTATAACTTCTTCTCTAGCAATATCAGCAGCAGTCATTTCTACATCTTTTGTTTCCCAGGACTTGGTTCTAAAATTGTATACTTGAAGCTTCACGATCTAATTCCAGACACATCTATTTCTTCATGTAAAAGTTTGTCTAATTCTTTTTGCAGCCAAGGTCGCTGGATCACTCTTTCAGGTCTAGCAACATAGTGTAAGAAGTACCTCATCTGATCAGCGTGGTGATCCTCACCAGTTGTATCTAAGTCTTCAGGTCTTTTATCATCATGGATCAAAGTGGGTATGGTCCTAATGAATTCCCTACAATCAGAAAATATCTTGATCCTTGGGGGCTTTTCATCAGTCCAGTCTAAGTACTGCCGACAAAGGTTCCAGCCATTTATTCTTTCATTGTTTGCCTTGATTACATTTATTCCATGCCTACCTAAGATGTCGGCAATACTCATGTTTGTTGGTGCAACCACATCAGACCTATTGGTGTTTTGTGGGTTACGAATCCACATCGATGGATCTCCAACTGTCATCATATATTTTTCATCTTTACTTAACTCATTTATTCTATCAATATGATAGCTTAATTCTTGTCCTTTTACATAGTGCTCACGATACAAATAGATATTTCCATGAAAGTCTACAGCCCACCAGCCACATGCAAATGGTGCAGCAAAACCATAGTCAATCGCTCTATATCTGAACCAATCATGTGGTATCTCAAAAGGTTCTACCACATGCATATCATGTCTCCACTTTTGAAAGAACTGACCAGCGAATATATCCCAGTCTCCATCCAGCCAAGCTCGTCTTAGTTCTTCAGGCAAAGCCTTCAAACTTTCAATATACTCAGGGTCTTCTTTCATCAATGTTGGGTTATCTGTTACCTTAGATGGAATAAAAATCCGTGACTTTTTGCTTTTTTTGTCATAGTAGGTTTTATTCCTGGATACATCTACAAATCTAGCTTTAACCCAAGCGTGTCCTGGTCCCCCTGGATTGGTGGTCCCAAATACCTGGGCATTTAAACCAGTGATTGTGCTTCTAGCTGAAGATATTAAACGAAGATAGTCTAATTCATTAGGGATCAGCGTTAACTCTTCTATAGCAATTTTCTGGTATTCTTGCCCCAGGTACTTGGTCCAAGCATCCTCGTTTGATAAGTGTCCAGTCCAGATCTTAGCTCCTGATGGGAATTCAAACTGGGCTGGGTTGCCAGTAACCTTGACTCCCATGTATCTGTACATGAATTTGGCTCGGTCAATCCAATCTTTAAGATCATCATAATTTCGTCTGATCACTAGACCTCTGTATCTGGGATTAGCCACATATTTAGGCTCTATCATCCAGACTGTCATAGCTTCGGTCTTACCACCCCCCCTGGAGCCCCCGAAAAGGATCTCTGATTCCATCCTTTGTAGGACCTCAGTTTGTGGTCCTTCATGGGGTTTCCAGATTATCTTTTCTTCCATTAGGTTAACCTGGCTTCTCCTTTTAATATTACTGCATTACCAACAATGGCTTGAGGAAAACCAAAGTGAGAAGAAACAATTTCTGATGCTTCTTCATTTATTGGTAATCCTAACAATAGACCTTCTTCATTAACTATAATCTGATCGCCATTTTCTAAGGTAATAACCTCAATTAATCCCTGTACGATTCCCTGTAGAGTTTTAAGATCTGTAGGTTTGTTTAGTGTTTTTAACTTGCTGCTCATTTATAACTCCTGGTGTATGAATAGTGGGGTGTATTCTCCAGCATATGCACCCTCTATATTGTAATAAAAAAACTCTGTAGCTTCCTCTATTGGCATATCTTTTTCTAATGTTTCTAAAATCTTTTCTATACTATAAACCAGCCTATGTTTTGAATCTATGCCTATCACACAATGATCATAACCATCTGCCTTTAAGGTGTGACCTGGTTCTCCAAAAACCTCTACAATATCTTCTAAGTCATTAGGATCAATCATTTTCGCTTCTTTTTAAATCCAGTAAGTGGGTTAATGGAAAGTTCTTCGTACCACTTCATCACTTTGGCAATCTCTTCCTCATGCTTTGCTTCTAGCTTTAGAGTCCTCTCATGGAGCTCTATTACATCCAAGTGAAGCTGGTTAATTTTGCTTTGAGTATTATACCAGTAATAAGTAGCCGAAGAGACAAGGCAAAACAAATACAGCAAAGCCCTAATATTAATCCTAACGATATAATTATCTGAAATTCTATCCACTTTAATCGACCTCGCATCAGCTTTCATTTCTCCCATTTATATTTTACCCTTGGTCCCATTAAGCTGTTTTGGGACCCCTATTTCGGAAGTGCCTTTTTTCTGGGGGACTTTTTCTGGTGCTACTAATTTTTTTTGGGGACTTGATATCGAGGGGTCGTTTATAGAGGGAAGTGGGGTGGGGTCCAGATCCTTCTTAGATGGCAGTGCAATCACTCCTATATGACTACTCACATCTGCCTGGATCTCTTGGCTCTTCAGGTCGGGAGCTATCTTATTAGCAATGAGTTTCCATGCATCCTTCTGACGAGGATCATCATCATCTAAGGCAGCACCTATGATCTTCTCTAATACTGTTGGTATGGAAGGATGATCCCTTAAATACTTACCGAAATGTTGTGGCTTCCTACCTTTAGGATTACCACTCACTCCCTTGGTCCATGCTGGATTACCTGGTTTACTCATGTTGGTAGCACATTGGTAGCAAGATAGTAGCAAGATAGTAGCAAAACGATTGATTCATCTAATCTCTCCTCGATAAGCACTCGCTTGATGAGCGTGTGAATAAAAATGGTCCTGGATAAGAATGCTAAAATTTGAAATTTGATCACTATAGCCTATTAAACTGATTTTCATATAAAATTAAACATGAAAATATTTAATCATATTACTGAGGACAAATATAAACTGTGACTTTTACCTAAATAATTATTTACCTATATAACTTGTATAACTGGTTATACTTACCTATATTGTTTTTATTATATAATAAATAAGGAGAACAGACATGGCAGCAATTAAATTACGAGGAGATACTTATCATGCTATTTGGTATGATCAGTATGGTAATAAAAAGTTCAAATCAACGAAGATAAAAGTGAGTATTTTCGGTCATCGCAAAGCTAAACAATTAGCTGAAAGAAAAGCATCTGAATTTGAGATAGCAGCTAAATCAAAGGGAGCTATCCAAACTGATTTTGAATCAGTAAGGAGATCCATTGAGACACTTGCGAACTCAGATAAAATAAAACTCGCTGTTATTCTTTCCTCTCATTTACCAGATAATTATTCTACAACAATTAGCCAGGCTGATGTTACTATCACATATCCTGAACTTAGAGAAGAATGGTTGTCTGTTGTTAGACATGAGAAATCAGATAATTGGTTGAGCAAAGAGAAAACAAATAATAATTTGATGATCAGTTTTCTTGAGTCAATCAATATAAGTTCTGTTGTTGAGATCACCACAAAACACATCAATCAGTTTATATCATCACAAGCTGATCGAGGTAAGGCTCCCAACACAATCAACGATTATCTGAAGCACATCAAACAGTGTTTTGACCAGGCTGTTGCTTATGAATACATCAAAGAGAATCCAGTTGCGAAAGCAAATAAACCACAAGCTAAAGTTCTAAAAGAGTTTGTTGAGATACCAGTTGATGTATGTAAGCAATTAATCAATAGAGATGAAATTAAGACTGATGATTATATTTACTGGTCTTTCTTACGCTACACTGGTTTGGCTCCGATTGATGTAACCTCATTGACTCCTGATGTGATTAAGAATGATAAGGGTGGCAGTTATATTGATGGAAAAAGAACTAAGACTCAGGTTGCTAACAGAATACCTCTTCACTCTAAATTATCTAAAATAATAGATGAGTTTGGTAGTCGTTGTTTTGGTATTTATAGTACCAAGGGACAAAGAGATGCATCATCCAGGAGATTCAAATCCAGAATTAAAAAGATAACAAATGGTAAGATTGTGACTACAGTTTATTCACTAAGGCACACATTCTCTACTGCTTTATTTAATGCTGGACATAGTGTTGATGATATCAAACTTATAACTGGACACACAAATGGTAAGATGCTTACGAAGACATACATTAAGGATGTAGATCAGGAAAGATACCATGAAGCTATAGAAGGGATCGCATAATGAATGAAATAATAATAGTCGTAACACTAATCGCATTGCTTATCACTTGCAATGCGATTCTAATATTCTCAGGAGATGAATAATGAAATATCAATATGTTAAAATAGAAATAACGAAACAAGAGAAGAACAAGCTAAGAGCCTACAGTCTGATCCAGGGCACTACATTCCAGAAATTGGTAGGATCTATTGTAAGAGAATATCTCAGTCGTTTAGATTAGTCACGCCATCACCCAAACAGAAAGCCCCTTAACTGGGGCTTTTTTGTTTATCCAATATCTTGTCCCACTTCTTCCGATTGATCTCATCTAGCCTATCTCTAAGCACACTAGCATCCTCTCCCTTTCTCTCCTTAGCCCTGATCAGATCCTTGTACACTTGCTTGACCATATAATAGTTTAATACGCTATCTCTGTTTCTCACGCTAAACCATTCTTTCTCTTTTCATTTCTCACCTCTAATAAGAACTGATCCACTTCTTTCCAATCACCGAGTTTCATTGACTTTCGCATATCTCTGTAGGTCTTTAGAGCGTTGACCAGGATCTTTAATTGTCTCTTATCAATATTCATTGCTGCTTTAACCTATCTAACACATCTTGAGCAATATTGTCCAGGACATTACTTTCTACTTTCCTACCAAATAAGTAATGATGATTTAGTAATGCAGATCTGACTGCTTTTATCACATCCTCATCAGATGTTGTTTTCATAACAATCTGATCAGAAACAAATTTATTCATCATCTCTTCAAGCCGATTGAGCTTGGTAAAGATAAGATCAGTAATCTGATCCGAAGGTTTTATTTCCACTTTCACATCTCCAGTGGCTGATGCATTCACATTCTCTTTCATTTATTACCTCAACTTTAAAAGTGATTCCTGGCTCTACAGCATAGACCTTTTGTTTCTGGACCCACCAGATCAAAGCATCATCTACCCATAGCCGACCATTTAAACTATCAAACAAAAACTTTTCCATATTATCAATATCAGGCTTACTCGTATGAACACTAGGAGCATTATCCTTCACCAAACCCTCATATTTGCCAGTTCTTAGCCATTTCTTTGGGTAAGGCATATGCCATACGATTGAGATGGCTATGGGATCACTGATCGGTTCATTTGGGAGTTGGTTAAGAATAAGTGATACAAACTCTTTCTTATCCTTTGTGCTAGGATCGTATGTATGTCCATACTTGGTATGTCTGTGCCTGGCTTGAGACTTAGGGACCCACCTCACCTTAAACAACTTATCCATTATGGTTCTTCATGTAAGGTAGTTCGTAAGGTAAGCATAATGATCGCTCATCACACTTAGTGCATCTAACATCGTTTATATTCTTTTCAGATTGGACCATAGTTTCACATTGATAACAAACATAGTTATTCACTTTGGGGGTAGTAGGTTCAGCATAAACAGTTTGTCCAGGCATTTCCATAGATCTACTAAGCCAGTTATTTATAAACTTGGCAAAGTCCTTCTTAGCTTTACTGGGGTTACTGATCAGCCAGGCTTTAGCCTTAGCTAACTGAGTCTGTATATCTACATTAGGATATGCTTCTTTCCATGTAGCTGTGAGCGTATCATCAATTGAAATAAAATAATCGTGTACTCGTTCTGGATAGGGTTTTACCCTTCCAGAGCTATTAGTATTCTTTTTAATTTCTTTTAAGTCTTTTAATTTATTGTTATGTCCCGACCTTGTCCCGACCTTGTCCCTTCCTTGGTCCGTTCTTGTCCCACCTTTTAACATGACCTCTCTGTAAGCCTCATATTTACAGATACTTACATGGGTCGTTTTTGTCCCACTTTTGAGTCGTATCATGTTCGCCTTCTGTAACACATCGAGATACCTCTTCACCTTATTCTTGGACCATCCCCAGGCATCTCCCATCTGTCTTAGAGTGCGAATAAACTCCCCTTTTTTGATCTCAACAAAGCCTTCTATAGCTGGTGCTTCACGATCTCTATGGGATGCCCATAGCAGCATATCTACCCATGCTTGACCCCTGGCTACTGGCTTATCATCCCAGATCCAATGATCCTGGAGCTTCCTGAATAAACCTATATATCCTTTACCTAGTTCAGCCATCTTTTATTAAGCTACTCTATAAATTCTTGTATGGGTTTTACTTCCCATTCTTCTTGTTGCTATTTTTATACCTATTTGATTTGCTGTTGCATAACAATTTTTAGACTCTTTATGAGTTACTTTTACATAATCACCAATTTTTAAATTTCTTAATAACCCCGAAAAAGTATTTCCATATTTTTTGAAATAATCAGTATTATTATAACATCCTGAAAATTTTGGTGGTATGACTTTTGTTTCCATGATTTATCCTTTCTTATTTAGCTTTCTAGCTGTTCTATATTTTTTAATTAATCTTAGTGGTTTATTTCCAAATGCATCTTCCTTTGCATCTTCAATTTCTTCTCTTATCTCCAGGTGGCTATATTCTTCTATAGTTGGTAGATCCTTCCTATTGATAAGATCAATGTATTCTGTTAGTCTCATTAATAATCCAATGTTTTAAGCCTTGGAGAACCATGTTTAATCATTGTTTTATCCTGATCTCTCCTGATCATTGCTGCCTTTAAATAGAACATAAGATCTAACGCTTCCTCATACGCTTCCATAAGCCAGTCCCTGGGATCATTATAGATCATATCCATATCTATGTCTGCTTTGTTATAGTGGTGCGACCCATCGTTGAGTCTTGTTAATATGTCGTGCTTGATCGCCTCACTGATTTGTTCATTACCTGGTTTAAGTTTATTTTTATTGGTCCACCAGGCATCAACAACCCTACAAGCCTCTGTATCATTTATATCAGAATCACCCACTAAATTCTCAACCAGACTGCGAAATGTGTGAGGACCTTCCTTCCTATTATTAATACCATCTTCATATAGTTCATCTAATACTGGAAAATATTCCTCACATAGATGATCCATAATTATATCTCCTTCTGTTATCATTTCTTTATATATCCTTTCTTGAATTTCTTATACTTACTCTTATCTGGTAGATAGACCAGCGTATACTGATATTCATTAATATAAACTCTAACTCTTCTCATCATCTTCTACTATATCAGCATGTTCTAGACAAAAACTACAGATGTCTGTAAATATTATTATAGCATCACAACAATTACTTCTTTCCATTTAAGAACCTCTTTTTATTTGTGTTTCATTCAAATTCTGGATATCTCATATACTGATAGAAGTAGTGTCGCTTCTTGTCCTGGTTGTTTGCAGCAGTGTACAGTGCCAGGTTTATACTTTGGGGGGATCCCATAGCCAAGTAAGGTAGGTAAGCGATCCCTACTGGCTCATAGACCACTGCCATGATATCTACCCGATCAGACTTAGGATGTATTTTCCCGAACCGAACCTCAATTGATGACTTAGTCTTTTGCGATAATACATGTTTCACATTTAATGTCTGAAAGACTTTAGGCTTGACCTCAACGATCATATCTACCTGGTCATCATCAACATCAGGACTGTATATATTGTAGGATTTCAATAGATCTCGTTTCACAATTAACTCACCAATAATACCTTTCCTGGTTGAATTGAGACCTTTCAAAATTTACGCTTAGTCTTCCCTAGATTGAATAAGGCTGCTATCGTATTAATAGCTCTCATATTCCCCACTTCATCCTTATTCCATTTTTTACAGATCTCTACAATATGTTTTACACTTTCAAACAACTGATCATACTTTGTTTTAGTCTCTTCAAATTGTCTGAGCATTATATCATATTTATTTTGCAATTGAACATACTTTTTCTTACTTACTAACATGCTTACTGATCTCCTTCCCTATTGTTTTAAGCCACTCTGTCTCTACTAAGGTAATAGCTTCGCCTTCTACACGCTTATATAGCCGATATTTGGCATCTTCTGGTCTAGTCACCCATGTCTTCTCAATCTTAGTTGATAGCCATTCCTGAAGCGTTTTAAGCTGGACCAGGATCCATGTCTCAGGCATTTCGAATGCTACCAGATCAGCATGGGACCCATAGACCCATCCTTTGCCATCTCCATATCCACTACTGATCTCAATCCAATGCCATTCTGGATTTGGTTCAGTATGGTGTCTATTAAGTTTTTTCATAGCTTTAACATCGACCTTAATAGATAATTGTAAATCCCAGTGTTCTTTGCTATCGTATACTGGTGGAGCTCTGTGAACTGTGAAGCCACCAGACTCAGCTAAACTCTTAAAGTTTAACTCAGCCTGGTAGCCATCTATTGCTGTTTTTTTGATTCCCATGGTATGTGTTTCCTATAAATATTTGCCCCCCAAGGGTGAGTATAAACCCACCCTAGCCAAGGGGGGCTCGGGTTGTCAGCCTCGACTTCCCTTAAAAGGGTAAATCGTCATCTTGTGGAGCAGCAGTCTGTTGTCTGGGTTGAGATCCAACTTGATTCTGCATTGTTCCACCTTGCTGTTTTAGCTGATCAGGATCATACAAACTAACCCTCATATAAGGTGTCTTACCTTGAGGTGTCTTAGGGTATAGTCTACCCTTCCAGATCTTACCATTAACATTGATGGTAATATTTCCCCAATAGTTATTAGGATCATCTGGATCACCTTGTGCATTGTATTCCTGATTTTTAAACACCGATCCTGATCCAGGCTTGTGTTCAAATTTGCCACCAGCTTTTGGAAAAGGACTATTGTTTTGATATGCCATATGTATGGTTCTCCTTTTTGGTTAATAAAGTTTAAATCTTCTAGGGGCTCTAGGTCTTATTGTTGGGACCACAACACCCTTAACATTTTGATGCTCTTTATGCCAGATCTTTGATGCTGCCTTGAAAGTCTCATAATCAAACTTCTGGAAGTGTAGATCATAAGTTGGCTTATCCCTGAAAGTATCTCTCACATATAAACAAGCTATATAATCGATTGGAAATGCTGGATGCTCTTGCTCCCAAGCTACCTTATAAGCACTGTTTTGAATAGCATGGGTCCAATACTTACCACCAGTCTTTAGGTCAATAAGGATCAAAGATTCTTTCTTCGCTGCCTTTGTCTTCTTCATTCTAACCAACATATCAAACCTACCAGCTATCCTGATCTCTTCATTAAATAGTGGGTATTCAATAGCTATTGGAGTAGGCTTATAGTCTTCCCAGAATTGTTGAAAGGACCACATATTTCTTAGGATTGCATTTACATATAAATGAACATTCTTATAGTGAAATTTCCAGTCTTTATTCTCATCAGATGCCACCATCTCATGGATCATATCATCTGTTACTTCCATTCCCCTTGCCATTTGCTCTAAGCATGGATAATGAATATGAATACCTTTAATAGCTTTACCATCACGATCCCTTGGAGCCAGGTGACCTAGATTCCTATTCCAGGTATTAAAGCCATGCCCTTTATGGATACTGCCAAGTTGGGTAGTAACTGAAGGAATCCATTCCTCTGGTAAATCCATCTGATGATCCAACATATAGAAGCGACCATTTGGTAAGTCCCTATTATGAATATCAATCTCTGGAAGTATCTCTTCCATAATATCTGTTTTATCTGGAATGGGTATTTCTTCACTAACAACCTTAATTCCTTGTTGTTCTAATAACTGTTTTGCCTGATCTAATGTCATAGTCTCAGGTATCTGTTTTTTCATTGGCTGGGGCATATTAATCTCCTTTATTACTGTTTCTAATTTTTGCATAATAAGCGACCCCCTGGGGATGCGAAGTCCCAATCAAGAAGGATTGTATATATGATAGTGGGGGTCGCTATTTGCATTTTTTACAATTCTTTCTTTCTTTACCAATAGATGGAAAATCTTTATAGTACATTGTTTGTCTAGTGTCTTCTGCTTTAAATCTTTCGTATTCCCAAACCATATTACATTTAGGACAATAGAATAAAAATGTATCAGCATTAGTTGAATAACTTCTAGACCTCTTACTTTTTTTAAGTACTGGATCACGAAACTTTAAAAAAAATGATATAATACTTTCTTCACCCTTAGACATCATAGGCAGCACTTCTTATATTTTTTTTGAGAACCACAAGGACATGGTTCGTTCCTCCCAACCTTGGGGGATGATCTTTTGACAGTAGTATATGTTTTGAGGAATTTAAGGTATGGTCCCCAACCACCTTTCTTACGAACAAACTCACCACTGTGGTCTGGATGTCTGAGTGCAAACTTCAAACCACCTCATTATCAATTATGTAATTATTTAGGTCTTCTGGGCTAATCCGATAGGATTTATAACCCAACTTAATTGCTTTAAGATCGCCTCTTTTTATAGCTTTTAAAACAAATGAATATGAGGATTTAAGATAGTAGGAAACTTGTTTAACAGTTAGTAATTCATTCGGCATGTGGACTCCTTTTGAACGCTGAAATTATTTAAATGTTTTACTATAATAAGAGTTAAAGTAATCCGAGTCAAGAAATATTATCTGTTTTATTAGTAGCACTGTAGTAGCAACACTTTTCGGTGCTTTTAAAAGATGGTCGAGAAACCATAAAAAAGCACTCCCTTAGCAGGGGAGTGTGGGGGCATACGCTCTACCGAGGATAATTCCACTTTGTGTCCCTTTTAGCGAGGAGTGCCATAGTCTATTATTCTATTCTATTCTATCCTATTCTACTCTATTCTATTGCATTCTTAGTAGCATAGTAGTAGCAAAATATATTAATAGGTGGGGCGAGATGGAGAACAGCAAACCCCTCGCCCCTGGGATCCCTAAATGTACTTTCCCACTTGTTCTACATATTCTTTTGGATCACCAGCACCGAGTTCGGTATTATAAATTTTCTTCCAGTACTCAGCCTGACCTTTTAATGTTTTTGGTATGGCAAGTGGGCTCCGATAATATTTAATCCTGGCATGAACAATCCCAGCAGTAATATTGGTTTTTAAAAGAAATCTCCAATCTGCCTTTGTACCCTTAACCCAATACCTTTTTGGTATGTAGGTAGCAACTACACAACGATCCATCGTTTTAGGTCTAAATCTGAGCCAATTAAGGTTATTATCTATAGCTGTATCGGATTCTACTTGCCAGAAGCCTGATGCTGGTCCATCTCCTAACTGTTTTATATATTTAAACCTGGACTCTATGATAGCAGTCCCGATCAGTAGATCTATTGCATCACTACTAGCGTACTTAGGACCAAGCTTAGTTAGGGTCCTTAATACAAGGTCCCTGATCTGTGGTATGTCAATCAATTACCATCTCCAGATTAATTTCCCGATTGCAACAATGACATCCATGCTTTCTTTTGCGATTGCTTGTTTTTCGCTATCCGATATGGTCCCATCCTTTTTTGCTTCGTGATACTTTTGTGCTACTTCCTTGACCTCTTTTATTAGTGGTCTATAGCGTACAGCAGCCATTGTTCCTAATGCTCCTAATATGATAACCATCATATATGCAGCGTTTTCTAAATTCAACCATTCCATGATTATGTTCTCCCATTTAGTCTGTTAATATTACCTTTTACTTCTGCGAGATCTGCTGTTAGATCAGAGATCTCCTTTATTAAATCTTCATGTCTCCTGGATCTCTCATCTGTAGCTTGTTCCGACTCTCGTTGGATTCTATCTAAAAGTTTGATTAGTATCCCTTCCACATTTTTTATTACAGTAGATTGACTAGCATTCTCTTCTACGAGATCACTGATCCCCTCTGCAAGTTTATTCCCTTGTTTCACCTGGTTAACGATCATAAAGACTGCCATTGCTCCGACAACTGCGATCATACCCCCTTCAGCATATAGATCTAAAAATGTTGATTCCATTTACTTCCCCTTAATACTTTTTGAATTTTTGATTACTGGGTTTTAGCTGGTTTTCGGTCTGATGTTAATGGTTGTTCTGATGGTCGTTTGTCCCACCCCTTACGATCGTGGTGGCTTCGAGATGACCATCCCTGAAGACGCTTTCCTTCACCAGGACCCCTGAATTGCGACATGTGACTCGTTCTTTTCTTTTTAAGAATTGCTATCTTCTTTCTTTTTTTGTCTACACGAATTGCCTTTGACTTTTTCTTTTTCGTCTTCCTCTTGAGAAGTTCTATTTTATTTTTCACACTGCTTAAATAAGCACTTTTATTCTTTGGTGGCATTACATACTCCCTATCTTTTTAAATACAGCAGTTAACCCAGCTAATAAGACCCCAGCAAAATATGCTGTAGCCTTGGTCCAGGTCTTTGCTATTGAAACATCTTTTTCTAACGATTTTAATCGCAACCGATCACGCTTTAAACCTTCCACATCGTGCCTGAGAAGGTGGACCTCTACCCATAACTGGGAACGATAGTCACTCACCTTATCAGGCAGTGGTGGTATTTTTAAGCCATTAGGCATTTTTCTTAGAGTCTTTGGAACCTTCTTGCTTTTCCTTGATCATTCCATCAATTACAGCAATAGCACCAGCGATCTGGTGAAAAGTAGCCTCAGTTTGTTTCTGCTGCTCTTTTAGTTCCTCAAGCTTTTTCTCTAAGTCTTTATCTGACGAATTACTAGCCATGAGTGTTCTCCTGTTTAGTTAACGATTATCCCTGTGCTGCTTTTTTAATTTCAGCCATGTCTGCTTGTATCGCAGCCTTACGATCACCTAAAGACTTTACCTGGGCATCAATACTTGCTACCTCGGATTCCATCTGTCTGTATGTAACATCAGATTTGACTTTAGCTGGTTGGTGCTCTTTCTCAACAACTGCATCTTTCCATGCATCTGCTGGAGCTTCTGGAGCACTTGGGCTTGATACAGCTTTTTTCTTAAAAGAATCTGCCATGATCTTCTCCTTATTATGTGGTTTCTAAGATCTCTTCGATAAACTGCTCACCAAAGTAATCTTCTAGTTTCCTGATTAATTTTTCCATTCGGATCCTTTTCCGAATCTTTGTTTTAATATTTTTTGAGTTAAATACCCATTCGCCATTTTCATCGTGAGGTGATATTTGTGTTACATTACCAGCTTCATCTTGAACAAACATTTCTGCACTACTTGATACATCTTTTGCATACATATGAGCAGAGTTTGTAGCTGCACTTGGGTCTGATACTCCATTACTATTAAATCTTATAAACTTATCATGGAAGTATGTATAGTCTTTATTGAAGGTAACTGTTGTTTCTCCACCAACTAACTTTCCAGTTGGTATCACTTTAACTTCACCACCAGTTGAATCATAATCAGCAGCTATAGTAAGTTCAGTACCACTAGCCATTATAGTCATATTACTACCACCACCAGCAACAATAGATGGAGTATAAATATTGCCTACATCTATGCCATTTGAAGTAAGGCTCATTCTACTAGTACCAGCTATAGACCAATTCATTGTACCAGTAGCAGACATATACATTTCACCATAGTTAGTGCCAGAACTCCATGAATTAGCAGTGAATTTATATCCACCACCATCTCTTCTAACATGAATCTTGTTACCTTCAGTGACTGATAAATGCCCTTGAACATCAAGAGCCTCTGCTGGACTTGCGGTGCGAATGCCAACCTTAGAACCACTATTAGTCATAAGGAATTGCCTAGCATAAAACTTGCCTATTTCTTCAAGACCAGCACTACCATTTGAACCATATATTTTTACATCTGCATATTCAGCACCATCTTCAAAATTTAAACATTGGGAAGTAATCTTAGCATAAGTATGAGTTTCAGTTCCATTATTGCCTTTGAATTCTATATTCCCCAGCAAATTATTATCAGCTACAGTGCCTCTATAAAATGAGAATGCATCAGTATCAGCAGATACTCCAATTTCAAGTTTTTCACTTGGACTCGCAGTTCCAATACCGAGATTCCCTATAGCACTCAACCTCATACTTTCTTGCTCAGTACCAGATTGACCACCAGTTCTGAATGTAATAGTACCACCGCCACCATCAGCATTTCCTCTAGACCTGAGAGATATTTTGTTAGAGCCATTATTATTGGTTCTAAGTGTAAGGTCTGCACCTGATGCAAATACTGAATCTGATGCTAATCCATAAAATTCATTAGCATACATTGAGCCACTTACTTTAGCATCACCAGTAACATGAAGGTCATATGCTGGACTTGCAGTATTTATACCAACCCGATTATTCGAACCACCAATTTTTAGAACTGCTGTATCTGTAGTATTTTTAGCAAAATTATGCCATTTATCATCAGCACCAGTTTTATATAATGGATGTCCAGCATTAAAACTCATCCACTTTCTGTTATATACTCTTCCAGTGGTATCTTCAAAAGAATAAATGTCATTAGTAAGTCTTATATCTCCATGCACATCAAGTTTATAGTCAATATCTATTATAGAAGCTGTAGTCCCAATTCCTAAGTTACCAGCACCATTCAATTTCATATATGGATTTGCACCACCATCACCACTACTAGTCCACCAAACATGAGGATATGAACCTACTGCATCAGTTCCACTAGCAGTTGAAGTTCTTCTATTTACATAATAAGACCTTATATTTCCAGTTGAATCTCCTACCATCATCTGGTATCCACCATCTCCACCACCAGAACCCCATGGACCAACTACATGATGAGCCATTGCATTACCAGAACCAGTAGATTCTACTTTAATTCCAGTACCACCTTTGGTATGTAGCACATAATCTGGCGAGGATTCTCCAATTCCTACATTACCACCATACTCATTAAGAACTATAGGTTTCCAACCTATTCCTTGTTCCATCCCTTGAATTGCCCAATAAGCATTAGTATATGACTTAATAGTCATAGCCATTTCATTAGAAGAATCTGGTGTTTGGAAATAAGCGTAAGTATTACTCCCAGCAGACTTATTACTAGCACCTCTTAATCTAAGGTTACCAGAACCTATATGATTTACATCTAATGCATACGCTGGAGCAGTTTGACCAATACCGACAGCACCAGTTCCCCCATCAATAGTCATTCTTGAAGTATTATTAGTACCAAAATGTAATTCTTCATCGGTAGTAGTCATTAAGTATGTATCAAATATTCCAGCACCAGTACACTCTAGACCAGTTCCTCTTCCAACTGCTAATGCAAATCCAGTTTGAGTACCATTAGCTCCACCACGACCTTTTATACCAGAACGCCAATTGGCACTATCTCCATTTTCAAGTGTTAAATCATAAATACCATCTTTTTTCAGATGCAATAAACTATCAGATGATGGACTATTAGTACCAATCCCGACATTAACACTCTCAAAATAAACTTTACCTGCACCCATTGTCATTTGGGTAGTACCTAGTCTGCTAAAAATCTTATCATATCCATTAAAATGAATATAGTTGTTCAATGGATTTTGAGTAAGAGAACCTATTCTATCCGTAGAAATACCACCATCATTACCACCATTATTTTTTACAACAAGAAAATCTGTACTAACTACATCTGTATATAGATGAGTATAAGCACTATCATTGCCACTATGTCTACCAATTTTAATACCAGCATTGTTTCCTTTTATCCAAAGACCTAATGCAGCGTCAGATGTTAAATCGCTATTACCTGGAGAAACTTCAAGTTTTGCTGTAGGACTCGTAGTTCCAATGCCGACCCCAGTCCCATCTCTTAGTAAAGTAATAACATCAATATCATTTGATGCATTTGAATCAGCAGCATCATGAGTTCCAATTTTAAAGAGATTGTTACCACCATCATATTTTATAAAACCACCTTGAAAACCATCCTCAGCCATTCTTATAAAAGTGCTGTTATTGACAGATGCACTTTCTATATGCAATAATCCATCGTTAGCAGAAATGTGCAGATTTGCACTTGGACTCGTAGTTCCAATACCGACTTGACCAGTACCACTAATAGTCATATTGGTATCAGAGCCGTCTTGAAAATAAAGTTTATTTGCTGCACCTACTTTTATATAGGCTTCGTTAGAGGCTACAAATGAATTACCATCTATTAAAACACTTTTGCCACTTGAGTCTTCAAATTTTGCGGTAGTTTCATCTCCACCAAGTACATGGAGTTTCATTGCTGGGCTATCAGTTCCAATCCCGACATTGCCATCATAATTAACAACCATCTTAGTATTACCAGCCCAATCTGCATCTACATTAGCAGTACTTGCATTTGCATCTAAAGCAAAGCCTAAATACCCTCTATTTGCAGTTGATTCAGTTC
>VTLG01011054.1_pt1 | contig 41478 bp, 56 predicted proteins | sample 4694571 | NCBI WGS metagenome assembly VTLG01 (sample SAMN12604809, study PRJNA352737) | marine metagenome | biome: ENVO:00000447; feature: ENVO:00000209|ENVO:00000569|ENVO:01000036; material: ENVO:00002151; isolation source: viral sequences binned using virsorter ...
TATTATACTTGAACCTAATAAAGAGAACTATCAAATGGCATTAGAATGGAAAGAGAATTATAGTACAGATATAGAGATACTAAATATTTTTAGTTGGCAGTTTGAAACTGATGAAAAGTTTGATTTAATTTATGATGATAGATTTTATTTCAGAAACGAAAAACATTATGAGCATATGGATAAGATATTACCAATAAAACAATGGTATGCTAGCAATGCCCTTCAAGATAATAATAAAGAAATAGCTGACTATCCTATATTTTTTCAGATAGATGGTATTAATTATGTTCAATCTTTGTCCAAATATGGAGAATATAAACCATGGCAACAATGATATTGTTACCTAATGCAACTGGTGCTACTCACCCAGAATGGGTAGCTGTGGGAGAAGCCACTCATCATGAATGTCTTGATGATGATAATGCTGCTACTTCTTATGTTAAATGTTCTACTGATACTAGGCAAATGATAATAGAATATGCCAATCCATCTGTTGCAGAGGCTGATATAGCATCTATTGATTCTGTTAGATTTTTAAGTAGTGGTAAGGCTGTTCATAGAACAGACCCATCTGTTGTTTCTATATCATTTGAAGCTCCTACTGCTATGTTTGCAGAAACTGCATCGTATGATGCTCATCGTAGTAGCTTTGAAACAATAAATGGAACTGCAAGAACAACATCAGATGGTTTTAATGCTTGGACATATTCTGATTTGGAAAATTTAGAGATGAAATGTACTAAAGCTTTTATTATTGAAGTGTATCTTTCATACTTAGCACTTGAAGTAACATACACAGAGGCAGCAGCAGATAATGCTATATTTTTTGGAACAAATTTTTAATTGAGTTATATTATAACAAAGAATAAGGGGCAAAAATGCAAGATATAGACAAAGAATTAGAAAAATTAAGAGGAATGTTAAAGCAATATGAGCAAGCCTATATGAAGTGTATGGGTGCTATAGAATACTTAGAAAAGAAAAAATCAGAAGAATCTGAAGATAAGAAAAAGGATAAATAATGGCAAGTTTTACAGGTAATGCTTTAAAAGATGTTTATAAGGATATATTACATACAAGTAATTCTAATACAGGTTTATCTACAGCTATAAAGCAAATAACTTGTGGGGATGGAGATGGAACTTCTTTATATCTATCTAATAGAAATGCTAAAATACGACCTGCTTCAGATACAACTACGAATACAGTTATATATGATGCAGATGGAAATGCTTTAGTAACAGTAGATTCTACTAATGATTTAGTTAAGGCGGGTATAGGACAACATACTGTAAATACTCAATTTAAATCATTTGGGCTTTTTGATTTTAGTCCTACTGCAGGGGAGCATCATCCTTTAATGAATAATTCTTGGATGCCTGAAGTTAGTGTTTATACAGGGCACGTCAATGGTGGTGCTTGGGGTGGGACAGGAACAAATCCTAGTACATCTCTAACAGTAGCATCTGCTTCATACCAATTAATCCCTGTGCTTTGGGTTCTTCAAGGGAATATAACTATAGATGAAGTTCACTATATTATGAGTTCTAATGCAGCATCTACTGTAAATCTTCATATTATGTCTTATACTATAGTTACAGGTTCAGGTGCTACAGCAGGGGATTTGGCAAATGGAGCAGTTTTAGGACAAACAGGTTCTGCTGATGACGATTTAAGTCCTGTAACTACAGGCGATGATAGGACTTCCAATGGAACTCTAACAATTAATACAGCAAATGTGAATAGTGGAAAGGCTATAGTAGTTTTTGCAGAGGCTTCTGACACAGACGATGTATCTATAAATTTAAATATAAAATATCACTTAAGGTAAGAAAGGCAGTAAAATGGCAAATGTCAATGTAAGTTTAAGTTTAGGGGACAAGGGATTTTCAAAAGGGAAAGGATACAGACAAGTATTTGAAAGTACCCAAGAGGTAGATAATACTGATGGTTTTATAAATATGTTATCAGTAAGCGGGACTAAAGCAACTGCTACCATCCCATCCATAAAAGCTTTTTGTGTTTATAACGAAGGAGATGTCCCCGCAGAAATACAATTTGTATTTCAGGAGTGGAAAGACAATTCAAATGTAGACGATGCAAACTCAGTAGATACAGGTGGTGGGGCTACAGTAAATAGATATATTACGATGGTATTACCTGCAGGAGATTTCTTTTACTTGCCTCACGGAAGAATCATAGGATATAATGCAGATGCTTCAGCAACAAATGCAGCCACTATTGAAAATACAGCTCCTAATTCTAATATGTATGTAGATTCAGGAGCAAATGTAAAAGATGCTACATTAGCAAATACGACTGACCCTGTAAATTTTGGAGTTGTAGATACAGGAGCAAATTCAAAGCAAATAAAAGTAGGCGACCTTATTCGTATTGAAAATGAGATTATGGAAGTATTAGGAACTTATGAAAACGACCCAACAAGTTCATCTTTAGTTGCAGGAGATATTAGATGTAGGAGAGGTCTTTTTGGAAGCACAAATGCTTCCCATACAGACACTCCTGATATAAGATTTCCATTTTTTAACGCCTACAATAAGTTTGACAAATATTCAGTATCTCAGACAAATAAAAATGGAAAGTTTAAAGCTATGAATTTCTTTGGATATGGAAGAACAGCAGATGCTATATCAGATGGAATACAAGCAGGTTCTATAGGTATTAAGTTTTATTCTGCAGGTTACCAAGAACTTGGTTTATCGGGAATAACAGCTAACACAAATTCAGGATTATCTGCTTCTACTGCCTATGGCATTAATCTTACCGTTGATGGGGGTTCGGTATTTGTAGACCTTACCTTTACAACAGATTCATCTAATGTTAACTTTGGTGGTAAAAATGGCGTTATTAATAAAATACAAGATGTTTTAGATACTCAATATTATACCGCAGGAAACTTATTTGAAAAAAGAGTTAATGTATCTATAGTCAATGGAGATGTAAGATTTACATCAGGGCAATATTTATCAGGTTCTGCTATATTATTAGCTACTGCAGGTTCGGCAACAACCCCATTTGGAGTTGGAAGAATACCTGCTATAGGGAATGTGGAAGGAGCTGTAGCTGCAAGGCTTCCTGATGATACAATATATGACAAAACTACTTATGATGCTTCCCCAAACAAAGCAGCCTTTATGTATGATGACGGAGAGGGTATTCTAAAAGGGGCAGGTTCAGGTAGAATAAATTATGAAACAGGGGAAATAGATTTTATAGCACTCCCTAATGCAGAATTTGTAGTAAATTTAATTCATAAATCTGCTCACGCAGGTGGTGTTAATTCAGATACTACTTCAGGAAAAAACACCATTCAATCTATAGGGGCTAGGAGTATTAATCCTAAACTTAACACAATAGTTAAAATATTAGCTTATAATTAAAATGCCATATAAAAAGACAAATAAGAAGAAATATAAAAAGCCATTAAAAAAGAAAATGGCTAAGAGAAGGAGAAAGTAGATGGCGACAGCACCAACATATTGCACACATAGACAATTAAAAGATGTGTTTCCTCAAGTAGATTCATTTGATAATAAGAGAGCTTTATATGGATGGGAAGAAACAGGAACAAGTAACCTATACCTTGCAAGAAATTCAGGGTTGGTTACTCAATTATTTGCGGCAGGAGAAGATTTAGGAGATGCAGAAGCAAATAGTGGAGTTGTTAATGTTAATGGCGAATGGTATTATGATTCTAATCTAGATACTGTCTATTATTTTAACTCTGCGGCAAACCCTAACGATTTATTAATGGAAGCAGGGGAAGATTTTTCTACGCTTATAACAAGAATTACAGCAAATGCAAGTAGATATTTAGATGCTAAACTTGACCCTAATCTGCCAAGAGAACAATTAAAAGATAAAGAAGGTAACTACGATTATATTATAGTTAGAACAGCTGCTTTAATAGCTGCAGTATTTCTTATTAGAAGTCACGACCCTACATCAGAAGTAGCAGACGCTTTAATGGAAGATGCACAAGGGAATATAGATGCTTTAAATAAAGGTGGAGCAGCTTTGTCGTGGCAAACAACAGGCGATTCATCGAAAGGAATCATAAGAGATGTTACATATACGTCAGGCAAAATAAGACCTGTAGATACTAGGGGAAGATGGAGTGGAGATTGGGACTTAGTTAAGGTAAAAATTATAGATGCGGGTGTTATGGGTACGGCAACCTATTCTGTTTGGGTAAAAGATTCTGATTCATTAAAAGCAACACAGGTTGTTACTTCAAGAAAAATATCAGGAGACTTTCAGCCTTTGGCAGGAACTTTACAAATAAGGTTTGCGGGCTCTGCAGATTCTACACAAGCAGCTGCTAATGATGAATGGGAAATTGAAGTAGCAGGTTGGCAAGAAGAGATTGACAATGCTGCCGTAAACTCTGTGAGACTAACAAGAAAGTAGCATTTAATCAAATTTGGAAAATATAAAAAATGGCAGTAAGTTTTAGCAATAATTGGAAGTTAATTTTAGACAAGTTAGAGTCAATTCTTGAGACTGAGTTTAAGGGAGCTCTACCTGTTTATAAGGGTAATTCTATACCTGCAGGAATAAATCAAGCACTTCAGCTTATACCTTCAGGAAGCGTTTTATCAGAACATAATGCTACATCTGAAACAAGAGAATTTACTATAGAAATAAGATTTGTATTTAATGAAGCTAATGTTAATGAAACTGCATTAGACCATATTTTAAGACAGGTTTCAAGAATAGAGGCATTAATACACGATAATATTACAATGGCATTATCAGATAGTTCAGACGCTTTTAATTGTAGATTTGAATCTACAGAGTTAAATGCAGACGAAGAAACAGGCATTTATATAGTTGTATGGGATTATAGATGTCAGCATTTAGGAAATATAGGTTAAGGAGATTAAATGAAAATAAAGCTTAAAGAAGGAATAGTACTGCAAAATAATTGGAAAGCTTGTGGATGTACGGCTGATGATTGGGCAGATTTAAATGCAGGTAAATCAATAGAGGTTAGCTCTGTTCCTGAATTAATAAAAAATGACGTAGATGTTACAGGCGTAGCGTCACAAACAAAAGAAAAGAAACAAGGAGGGAATAAATAATGGCAAAACAAGCCGACGCATTCTCGCCAAAAGAGTTTACCTGTTGGATTAAAGCTGAAACAACAGCAGGAACATCTGTACTTGCATCAAGTGGGATGTTTCAGCTAGATGTTGATTCAGTAGGATACCCAAGTTTAAATGTTACTCAAGCATTAGATGTTAGGAGTGGTAAAGGTAGAACTTTTAAGGATGAGGATTTTTTTCAAGACAATAAAATGAGGATAGTTGAATTATCCTTATCAGGAACTATGCACAATGACACAGGACATAAATTGTTATTAAAAAATATATGTAATTACGATGGGGCTAGCGATATACCTGTTCCATCAGGAGGTTCTGCTTCTTCCCAACTTTATGGTGCTAGTGCAGCTAATGATACTTCATCACTAACTGTTGTAATAGCAGCATCTGACCATTCAAACCAAAAAAGTTTAGAGTTTGCAGGGATGGTTGTAAGTAGTTTTTCTTTAACTGCTGATGCAGGAACAGAGGGCGGAAGATATAAATTTTCTGCTACACTACAATCAGGTAAAGTTCCTGATTTAGCAGAGGCACTTACAGCAGCAGGTGGGGCTGTATATGTTAATACCGATACTGCTTTTCTTTCAAGCTCAAGTGGTCATAAAGTCTTTGCTAAAGATGTTATTATGAGCTCATTTAGTTGTGCCATAGAGAGTGCTGCTGTGTTTACAGGAGCAACCTCTTCAGGATACAACCTTGTAAGTAGAGGCGCTGAAATAGCAGTTACAGCTGACACTCAAGTTAAATGGGATAGTGAAACAATGGGATTTGTTAATAGTTTTGATACACAAACAGCATATAAGGAAGATAATATGTTTGTAATTACTAATAATAATGCTTTTGGTATAGATATACAAAACGGAGTGTTTACAAATGTAGCATTTAGTGAAGGCGATATTATGATGGTTGATTGTTCCATCAAATCAGTTGATAACGGGGCAGATGCCTTAGTAACATTTGATGTAACATCGTAATAATTAAAATAGAAGGGGCTTAAGATGAAAGTTAAATTAAAAAGCGGAAATTCTTTTATAATGAGAGAAATAAGCGTTGATGAAAGAGATGAATTATTAGATAGTGTAGAATACGAGCATAACCCTGACGGGACTTTAAGGCAGCTTAAAATGATGCACTCTACAATGACTAAGTGGATGAGGATTTGCATAGACTCTGATGATATTGAAGGGTTTTTAAAAACATTATCTCTTGAACAGAGAACTGAGATATTTACAGAAATTCAATCGAAGTTTTTTGAGGGGGAAGGAAAAGCCTCCAAATAGAAATTAATCTCTATTGGGAACATTGTGGAGGCTGTCAATACGAAGAGTTCCCTTATGATGCTACTCCGCCTATAAGGATAGATGGGCAATACAAAAAAAAGACATTTAATAATGTTGAAGATGTATGGAGTATTATTGAAACACTTATAGATGAAGTTAGAGCCTTTAATAAGGAAGAGGGAGCTAAGTTTGATATTGCTAAGTCTATAAGAAAGCAACTCCCAACATTCGCTTGTATTAATTGTTTATATGACAAGAAATTACAAAGAGCCATACAAAGGTATTTATACTGCAAAGAATTTAACATAGCTCCTTATAAGGGAAGCTATGGAGAACAACCCGCTTCTTGGGTTGAAATAAGCAGTATTATAAAAAATGTTTTGGCTAAAAAGGAAAAGGATAGTATAGAAGATGCCAAGCGAGGGACAGAGAAAACTCACCATTAAATTTGATGCAAGAGGCGATAAAAAGCTAATTGCAGCCATAAACGCACTAGCAAGAGCACAGACAAAACTTACAGGCGAAACCATAAAGGCTAACGCTGCAAACAAAAAATACAGACACAGAGTAAATTCCAACACAAAGGGTTTAGCAGCACAAAATGCTATGATGACTAAATCGCAAGCTCTTATAGCACAATATAGAAATAAAATGCTATTAGCTGCATTCGCAATCACATTCGTAAATAAAGCATTGGTATCTTTTGTTAAAAAAGCAGGAGTACAAGAAGCTAGTGTAAGGAGATTGTCTGAGGTATTTGGAGGACAAGCAGCAAAAGAGCTAAATGAATATTCTAGCCAATTACAGCAGGTAAGTATTTATGGAGATGAGGTTATAAATACGGGTATGGCATTAGTAGGTTCTTTTGGGTTAGCCGCAGACCAAACCAAAGAGTTAGCAAAAGCGGCTATAGATTTAGCAGCAGGTATGGGTATAGATTTAAATTCATCGTTCCAATTAATAGCAAAAACAGTTGGGAGTAATACAAGTGCTCTTTCTAGATATGGAATAATGACAGATGCTACTGCGTCAAAAACAGAAAAAACCCAACAAGTTATAGATGCTATTACGATAAAATGGGGTGGGCTAGCAAGAGCGTTATCAGAGACCACCGAAGGACAATTAGCACAAGCATCAAATGCTTGGGGAGATTTCTTAGAGAATTTAGGTTCTGCATTAGCACCTACAGTATTAGCAGGAGCTAAGGCATTAAAGAAATTCTCCGAGGCTATGGGGACTACACAAGTTAAAGCACTATTGGTTGCAGTAACTGCATTAACATTTTCTTGGAAGATGTGGAATGTTATGAACCTCGCAACAATGGTAGGGAAAAGAAGATTTATAAAACTTTTAAAGCTTTTCAGAAGAAGTGTAATTGCAACAAAAGCAACAACTATTGCATTTGCTCAATCTTTAAAAACAGCAGCTTATGGGCAAACTGCTTTTAACTTTGCAGTTACCTTAGGTTCAAGAGCTATGAAAGCATTTACTGTTGCAATGGCTAAAAATCCTATAGGAATTCTAGCGATTGCTGTTGCTGCTATAGGAACTTATTTTCTTGCTATGTCAGGATATTTCTCTGATTCTGAGGAAGAGTTAGATGAATTTGGAAGGACTGTGTCTCAAGTAGCAGATGACTTAGCAGCCTTGGAAGATGCTATAATAAAATCCACAGAAGCATTACAAAAAGAGTATGATTTACTTGGAGTAATCAACCCACTTATAAGATATAGAATAGAACAAAACAGATATCTCACAGCAACAGAATATGAATTATTAAGAGCTATAAAAGAAAAAAATGATACCATAAACGCAGAAGCAGATGCACGAAAAAGAATAGATGATGTGGTTAAGAGGTCTGTTTCCAAAAAACAACAAATACAGGAAGAGTTAGATTTTGCTACTGCACAAAAAGCAATTCTAGAAAATAGTATTGAGGAAAATAAGGCTCTCATAGCAGGTGGTGCAGATGAGCTTCGACAGGAATCTATAAATCAGGCAAAGATTGAGTTAAATTTTGCTCAGACTGCACTAGCAGAAAAAGGCGATGCCATTCTTGCCATTAATGAAAATATACTAAAGTTAAAAACAAAGAACGAAGAAAAATGGAGCAAAAAGTACATAAATAATATAATTAAGAATGAAGAAGCAAAAATAAAAAGTATAAGGGAAAATGGCGATATCTCAATGGCGGATTTACAAGATATTGTAGATGAATCTACTAGGATAATTGAAGAAAGTAAAGGGGAGTCATCACTTGCTGATTTAGTTGCAATAGATGAGGCGGATTTAAGTAATACTAATAAGGCTATTACAAAGCTTAATGCTGATATTACAACTATAACTAATAACCAAGCTAAGATGACAAAGAAAGAGCAGGTTCAAGCTTGGAGATTAGAAATGGAAGCAGCTCTCGCTACAACAAAGGAATCTGCCTCTGCAACAGAAGGTGCAACAGATGCTGATGTTAGACTTGCAACTTCTAAGCAAAGAATACTTGAGATTAATAAACTTCTTTATAAAACAGACGAAGATGGCAATATTATAAAGGAATTCGGCAATGAGGTTATGCTTAAAGAAAGCGATATGATTATGGATGTGACTGATGCAACAATCCTACTCAATAATGCTAAAGCAGAACATAATATGTTAACTAAAACACAAATAGAATACTCAACAAAGCTCACAGAAAAAGCAAATTTACAAAGAGGTGCTTGGGCAGGGATGGCGGATACATTAAACACAATGGGGTCGAAGAGTGTTGGTGTTTTTGCAGATAGTTTTGTTAACGCATTTGATACTATTGCATCAGAATATGAAAATTATACGGGGTCGACAGAGCAAGTAACAGAGGTTGCTAAAGAAGCTTGGAAGACTGTAGGTATAGAAATGACTGCAATGCTTATGGATTCTATGATGCAGGCGAATGAGGCAAGAATGCAAACAACTCTAGAAGAGGGTAAAACTCAATTAGATGCACTAAAAGGCAGTAAAAGATATGATAAGATGTCTGCCAAACAGAAGAAAGAAGCTGAAGCTAATATGACGGCAGCCACAAACAAGAAACTTAAAAAACAATTTGCGGTTCAACAGCAGTTAAATTACGCATCAGTTATAATGGATACTTCTATGGCTATAATGAAAACTATGGCAACAATACCTCCACCTGCAAATGTTCCTATTGCTGTTATGACAGGTGTTATGGGAGCAGTTCAATTAGCTGAAATATCAAAACAAAAACCACCTAAAATGGCTCGAGGTGGACTTATAAAAGGAATGCCTCATAGTCAAGGAGGCGCAATGATTAACGCAGAAGGCGGAGAATTTGTTATGAGCAAGAGAGCCGTAGAAACTGCAGGCATAGAATCTATGAATAATATAAATCGTGGTCAGGGTGTTGGTGCTCCTGTTAGCGTAGTATTCTCAGGAAATATAAACTCAGATGAATTCATTGAATCAGAGGCGATACCTAAAATAAAAGAGGCTATTCGTAGAGGTGCTGATATCGGAGCAGTATAATGTTAACATTATCAGACGCTTTTGAATTAGATATAAAAAATAAGGAAACCTTCCTAGTCCCTCTTATAGTCGTTGACAGCGAATCAGAATCCCCAATATTCATATCTACAAACAGAGGAATGTTTGATGCAGGAATTTATTGGGAAGACTACGGATTAAAGGTTGACAGCATTAAAGAGTCTTTAGACTTAGTTAATAGAAGGTTTAAAATAAACAACCTATCGTTTAAATTAAGTAATTATTTTGTAAAAGGTGTTAGATTTAGTGATTTTGTTAGCGACAGAGGTTTATTAAATAAACCCGTAGAGATTTATTATAAAACTCAATCCTGTAAAACTTTAGACGAATGTCTTTTAATATTTAAGGGGAATATAAGAAGGTTCGACCACGACATTAAGACTGTAAAAATTCAACTAGAAGACCCTACTGAGGATAAGCTATCTAAGAAAGTTCCTGTATCTAAGACAGGGTTTGGGGAAGACTTATATAATAAAGACCATAAAAATATGCCAATCCCTATGGTATACGGTCACGTCGATAGGGCTGCAGCTATCCCTTTTTTAGCTCCATATTCAGAAGAGGGTGTCAGCGATATATTTATTATTCCTGATGATGTTAATAATGTTTCTAGAGACATAGAGTTAGAGGGTTTTCAGGCTACTTCAGATACACAGAATTATTATCCAATAGAAGATAAAAATCCATTATTCATATTTAAAGATGATTATTTTCAGGTATTACAGCATTATGACCACTCGGTTTTACAGGAAGGGTTAGATGATATGGGAATTTCTAATTGGACATACGAAGACGAGTTACAATATACATTCACATCAAACTATATAAGTATAAGTAAAAGATATACTAGATTAAATGCCTTAAATCCTCCTGCTAATAATGAGCTCCAAACTATAGTTAAAAGGTATCCAAATGGGATGAAATTATTAACAAATCCCCACCAATCAGATACAGAGACTGACCAATGGATAGATACTGTTGGGTATGGAGTAAATTTTATAAGCTCAACTATATTTGCCCCTGAATTAGCCTACGACAATGAAGCCTTATTAGGACAGGTATCCGAAACAAGTTTTGCTTCTAATTTTAATACTGAGTTCAATCAGACCTATGCAAGAATACCTGATAATACTATTGCAATAAATGAAACAATATATCAGTCCTTAGTTTCTGACTTTTACCCAATGAATTATTATATACAAAATAACAATTTAGACACAGGAAGTGGTCATATGGTACAGACGGAGGTTATGTCTTGGCTTTTAAGGTATTCTCACGTTTTTAATCAAGATTACGCAAACCCTAATGTAGTTTTTATAAGAATGCCTAGCGGTCACGATTTTAAGTTGAAATTTTTACAGAGAATATGGACTATGGTTGCAGTTAAATGTAATAGTGGAGAAACTCTTACTCTTAATGGGCAAGAATATAATATCACTAGCGCACAAGACGCTAGTGATTTAGGGATTTATCATTCCGCTTTTTATTCAAGTAACACAGGAAACACAGGAGATGGGGTAAATAATGGGCAAGCTTTCAGATGTGCCACTACTTGTAGCTTAACTCCTCAGTTAACAGGACATTGGTTTTGGCAATTTGGGGTGGACTTTTCAGGTTCAGGTTGGCAGGCAGACTATGGTAATAATATGTGTAATTTGTTTAAAGACTACGATGGTAATAACTCATTTGGAGACCTTATCTATGATGGAACATATTTTGGTAGACCTGAATATGAAAAAGTAAATTTTCCTAATCTTTGGATACAATTTAAAATAACTCCTGAGATTGCAGAATTTATAGGATATGATTTCATTTCTGCGAGCCAAAGGAATGGTAGTGTTAGCAATTATAGTAGTACAGCGGGGACAGCCGCAGGGGATATACAAGGGAATGCTCTATATTATGATATATTCCAAACTGATGAAACCCAAGGAGGTTACTATCTTTTTAATGAGGATGACTATCCTCAATATGCCCCCATATTAAGAACAAGTGGTCATCATTATAGACGTGGAATGACTGATGTAAAATTTACAGCCCTATGGAATGGCGTTAGTATTAACGATGACCCTTCATATAATCAAAGTGATATATTTGGAGGCACGAACCCTTATTTTGGTTATTGGACTATCGGGCATCACGCAGAAGAGGATGATATACTTCAGGTTACTAATTGGTCTCCTGCTAATGATACGGGATGGTTTATTTGGTGTAAGGAAACAATACAAGACATTTTTGAGCAACACAGTCCTACAGCTGTTGACGAACAAAATGCTCCAACAGGGGCTATGCTTCAAGTACCTAAGAACACACTCATATCAAATAATCACGTCACTAAACTTTATTCTGATGCAGATTGGGATTGGAGAGGATTTCCTTATCCTAACCACGGAGACCTAATACCTTCAGACCCTGATTATGTAACTTTATCTAGTGCGTCAGCTTCTGATGGACAGTCTCAAAGACTTGGATTAGTTTTTCCATTTAGAGATTTAGATATTTCAGATGAGATAAGATGTGACTCTTACTTTGATGGGAAAGTCCAAGCAGTCTTTCACGCAACTGATGTTAGTAATGAAAACTCAACTAAACGATTTCAAGTTGGGATTGGGGCTATAGACGTTATAGACGATACTGAGGATTTTGATTGGGAAGTATTTGATAGTGCGTTTGATGCTGATAACATCTCATTAATAGATGAGACTATTGATACTATATATGGAACGTATAACTCTATATTTTACGACTCATTATCTCTTTATGATGAATATTCAAATGATAATACAATGTTTATAAACACTTTCAATACTACCCATAACGGGAAACTAGCATTAATACCTGAATTTCATTCCCCTAATAATTATAATGCTATGACTATGATTATGAGACTCAGTAGAGAAGGTGGTGCAGATAGTGATTATGTTAAATCGATTATGAGATTTTATTCAGTAGGGATAGTACAATATATAGTATTTGGCGGGGCTTTAGATAGCGATATGTATGTAAATGTAAAAGGCAGAACTAATACTATGAATAAAACATACATTGATAATAATGAGACTGAAAGGTTTAAATATACAGGGAATGAAGTTGCTCCTTTAAGTGATTTTGACACAGAGGAAGATTACATAGCTCAAACGTCTTTTGTTGAAAAGCCTTGCGATATTTTATATCACTTTATTGAGAATGAAATTGGGCTAGAAGATATAGTAAAGAGAGAGAGTATAGAGGAAGCTAGAAATAACTCTCAAGGAATTACTTGTGGATTTAGCCTGAAGGAAGAAATAAAAGCAAAAGACCTGATAAATCAAATATGCAAAGACACTAATTTATTTCCCTTGTTTAAAGGGACTTCAGAATTTTCATTTACATCCTTAAAGCGTACTTATAGTATTTATGATGTTTCTTCAACTATAGATGCAAAAGAATTAATAAAATACTCATTTACAAGAACTCCCGTAGAAAAAATAAACACCGTTATTAATGTTAAGTACAGAATGGATTATGCAAACGACGAGTATGACAGGTCTACAGGATGGGTAGATGGTTATGATTTATTAGGAAATGGAGACTCTCCTACAAGACCCCCTGAAGATTATATCGGATATAGTTATGACTATCTAGGGTTAGACAGGGAGGATAGAGCTTTCGAGATTGAAGCTCCTTATATAAGGGATAGAGGCGCTGCAGAATCTTTAAGAGATTTTATGTTTTTATGGAATTGTAATCAGCATAATATATTCAAATTAACACTTCCTTTAAAATACCTATATCTAGAGGTTGGAGATATCGTAAATTTTAATGAACTTATACAGGGTTTAAAAGCCTACGGAGAGGACTATACGCAGGCAAACACAAGGAATGGGCAAATAGTATATCCTTATTTTTTAGTTAGCTCAACGAATAAAAAGACGAAATCAGTAGACGTTGAATTGTATCAGCTTCACGAATTACTTCAACCTTTTAGTGCTTTTGTAGGTAGCGTTACTAGAAGTAGGGGTTTTTATAATGGTGCTACTGAGGCTGCAACTGAAACAATTACCCTAGCGGATATAGAAGAATTAGAAATATTTTTGGCAGGAGGCAATCAATATTTTACACAAAATCAAAAAAGAGTTGCAGATATTAATTCTGATGGGTTTATAGACCATAATGATTGGTATTCTATAGACCTTCTAACACTAGATATAGCTGAGTTTGGGGATTATAATCAAGATGGAATGGTAAATGTTGTAGATATTATTGCGCTTATATCTGAAATATTATCAGGAGGGGATATTGATGTAGATATCTTTGATGTCAATCAAGATGGGCTTGTCAATGTTTTAGACGTTGTTACTTTAGTAAATATGATTCTTGGGTATGACACAAGCCCATAATGGAGTTAACTTTATGAAAAATTTAAGACAAAGAAAGGCGGTGGCAAAATTAAATACAATTTTATATGCTGCAGCTACCAAAGAGCCAACACAGGGGAATTTTCAATGTACAGAGGGAGACGCAACCTTTAATACAAACGGAGATTTTCGCAATCTTTTGATTAAGTTTTCAGGAAATGTTTATATTAAAAATACACTCCCTGATGGATACAGTATAAAAGTGACTAAGAATATCATAACTATAAGGAATATATTAAATAAAAAATTACAAGATGATTTACTATTTAGGTTTGAAGGTAGTTTTTCGCCATCAAAAGTTATTATGGGGACATTCACGGGGAAACAAATAGTATGTAATGTATTTGATAGAAATCTAGAACTTCTTATTGGTCAATCGAAGACAAAATTTGAAGATGACACAATAATATTTAGAGAATCTTTAGACATTGAAGAATTGGGAGCTAGAGCAAGTAGTGGAACAAATACTATTGACGATGACAGTATAAGGGGTTTGTATACAAAAAACCCTATTAATGGATATACAGGATATTATAATTATCATCCAAGAGAAAGAATTTATATGACAGGAAAGCGTCTTACAAATAATTCAAAGCCTATAGGTAAAAATACTGTAACCATCCCAAGCTTTAAAGTCCAACTTAAAAAAGTATATAATAAGCTATTACTTATAAATACAAAAAAAGCAGATTATAAAGATAGACAAAAGAAGGTAGAAAGAGACATTACTAAAACTATACAGAAAAAAGCAACAAAACAAACAAGGAGAGAAAAGAAAGGTAAAGGTAAATATTAATGGCTTATCAAAATGTAGGCACACCTGTTTTTTATATCGATAATTATATATACTTAAGAGCATTGGGATTGAACCCTAGAACATATATAAGTGAAACAGATATGTGGTCGTATGAAGACACACCTGAACATCAAAGTGTTTTAGGAAATCCTGAAGCCTTTACGTTAAGTCCTCAGATAGCTAGAAATTTTTTAGGAGGAGCAGATGGAGAATTTACAATCGTTATTCCTTGTGGAAGCAAGTTCAGGGAACTTGAATTTAGTACATCGGGTAATATGACTCTTTACTGTGCTTTACTTAATCATAATCTTGGAGATAAAGACCTTCGTATTTCTTATCAATTTTATACTGATTCAGCGTCAGCAGAAAATCAAAACGATGCTTCATCAGGAGTTCCAATATTAAATAAAGACACTTCTATGGAAAATGGCTCTACTATTTTTCACACAGCTAATTCTGCAGGAACATTGGGGGATTATATAGGAATTAATATTTCACATAGCGATTATTTAAATACAAACCCTATGCCATCTGATATAAATATAGGGGCATTTAGTGCAGGGGTTAGATATAAAATGCCCCACAGCCCCGAACTAGATTTAGTTATGAAAATAACACACGATGGGTTAGACAAGACAACAACTTTAGGTGGCTCTGTATTATCAAATATAAGATATGTAGGTACTCCTGTTTGGGGAAACGGAGATAAGTTTGTTGCCCCTTTTGGTGTAGGCGGAACAAGTGAAAATAATTATCTAGACGGGGCTATTAGAAACGGAAGAAGAGAGTGGGAGCTTACATTTATGCACATAGGAGATAGTGACTTATTTTCTTCAAACTATTCAAGTGGTTCTTACTTCGAGTATGGTGCGACAGGATATGATAGTGATGATATAGATAATCAAAATCAATTTGAATATAATATGTTTAATGATAATTCTTTTATTGCTCAAGTATGGAATAAAACTCTAGGTGGAGCATTGCCATTTATATTTCAACCTGATTCAGACAATGAAAATCCCGACCAATTTTGTATTGCTAAGTTTGATATGAAGTCATTAGAGATTTCTCAAGTAGCATTTAAATCATACGAAATATCTTTAAAGATTAAAGAAGTTTGGTAGTCTAAAAACCACAATCAGACTCCCACGCATCCAATATAATGTTATATCTCTCATAACAGGTTTCATTATTATCTAATTTGATATCGTACCTCTTAAATATAAGATTCCATCTCTTGGAATATTCATTACCTTTATTATCTTTTGTTTCCCATCTGTCAAAGATAGGGTTATACTTTGTGGTTAATTTCTTATTTGGGCATCTAGTATCCCATCTATCATATAAGGGATTGTATTTTTCCGTACACTTTGTTCCGTCAGATAATACTATATCATATCTATCATAAAGAGGGTTATATTTTCTAATTGATTTTTCAGAGCATATACCTATATTAAATATAGCTATTGCGATTAATATACCTATTTTCATTTTGACTCCTTGTTCTAATCGTATTTATAAATTTGGTTTGGGCTCATTTATAAGAGGATATTGTGCTCAGAAACAGCCCAACTTTCTAATTTTTCAAGGAATATAGAGAACTCCTCCTGTCCTAATTCCTTAGTAGATTTTATCTTAAAATAATCTTTGATTATCTTGTGCATTTCGACTTCATTATACCCTAGCTCATTCCCTATAATCCTAACAGACTTCCAATAGTAATTATTTTGAGCAATATTGCGGTTTTTATCGTGTTTTATCTTAATTCTATAGTAGCCATCACTTAAAGACATTAGGTAGTTAAAAACGTCATTAAAATTTCTCTTATTGTTTTTTATTTCTATATCAAATTCCATTATATTTTATACCTCTTTGTGCAATCTTGTATGTTTAAATATCCTACAAGTTTTTTCGTTGGTTCGTTGTTCCCAAATTCCGTATTACAGGGCATTTCTCTCCACTCCCAAGCAAAATTATAATTAGATAATGAGAGATTAGTTATATTAAAAACATATAGATAACCTTCCATTCTTACGGCATATATAAAATGCCTGTCGTTTTCTTGTGCGTATATCAAATTATAACAATACTTATCAAATTCAATTAAAGTATTATCGTATTTTTTATACCTGTCTTTTATTTCTACAATATAGTTTGTGCTTTCTGCGTCAAACCTATTGTACTTATAAATGCTTTCTACTAAGATATCATTAGCGACTATACCATTTAAATGTTCTAATATTTCTCTCTCTTTATTTTTCATTTTCGCCCTTCCATTTTAAGTATTTAGAATATTCTTCTAGGAATTCATCATACCTTATAATTATATATGTTTCTCCGTGATTCTCTTTTACCGTTACCGCATCAACAAAAACGCTAGGCTTTAACCATTTTGCTATTTTCTTTCGGCATTTAGCCTGAATTCTTAGTTCTCCTTCAAGTAGCACATCAACTTCTTCGTGCATACCAAGAGAACGCCCATTACTTCCCCAAGCCCTTTCTCCATCTACTCCATAAGATTTAGCTTTATCAACAATTAATCTTTCAAATCTATTTCCCTTTTGTTTGCTTGGGTGTGTCATTTTTTCTCCTTCATTTGTTTAAATTATAAAATGCCTTAGCAAAACCACTTGATGTGATAGCCCTACTTTTTGCTCTTTCATTTTTAGATTTATTAAAATCTTCATAGTAATTCTTTGACATTCTTTTTTTAGCCATCTCATCTCCGAATAAAGAGAGGTTGTTTGATTCAAATTCCTTTGTACTAACTATTTCCACCATATCGGGTTTGACTATTTTTGTAGGAGCAGGCATATTAAAATCTCCCCACAGACAAGTCCTCTTGCTGTAATTGTCGCCATATTGATAAGGTTGAAATGTGTGCTTAGGACTACCAAGATATTTACTTATTCTCCCTTTAGGGTTTTCCATCGCCCAAAAGACAGGTTTGGTTATTAATATAATCCTTAAACAAGCGTCTACTACTGATAAACCTTCTAATAGAGCTTCTTCCCCTTTGTCCTTCCACCATCTAGCACCGCTTCCTGAAAAATGTTCACAGGGCGGGGCAGACAATATACCATATATATTCTCTTTTGGCTTTTTAAACAACCTTACATCTCCTGTCCCACAATCATAATCTGCCCATTCTTGAGAGTCTATAACTCTAACACTATATCCATTGTCTTTATATGGTTTACTCCAAGCCCCTGTTCCACCACATAAATCTAATATAATTTTACTGCTGTTTATTTCAAAAAGCTTTATTTTTTTCTCCTTATATATTTATCGTAATATCTTTCAAGTGCTTCATTTCTACCCCTTAATATTTTCTCTACTCTACACTCGGAACTAAGTATAGTCCCACAGGTTTTACATTTTTTTATTTTAAGGTTTCTAGCCATATATAATATCCCTGATTATGTTTATACTTACTACCAAACAATTCCCTTCTAGCACATTTAAAGCAAATTATACATAAATATTCCCTAGTTATAATAGAATACCATTTAAAGAAATAAGTATTATAGCGATATTCCCCGCAACACTCACAATTTCTCGACTCCTTTATCAGCGGTATCATTCGCCTCACTTGTAAGTTTTCCCCCTATCTCTAAATATCTTCTAATTAGGTTTGCAATCAACTTTGGGGTTATTATTTCTCTTCCGTATTTGGATTTCTTTCCCATATTTTCATAGTAGTAGTTTAACATTTCCCTATAAACATCTTTTACATATTGTCTATCTGTCATAGTGTTCCTTTTTGCCTGATGAGGTGTCCTTGTTCTACTTACAACTAAAGGGGGTGGCGGGAAGAATGGTAAACTCCCCGCCTTATAACAGAGGTAGAAAGGACGAATAACCACCTCAACCCTAAATATTACCACAAGATTTTCAAAAAAGAATAATCCGACTTATTCTTCTGCTTCAAGGCTTTCTTGTGGTAAATCTAAATTTTGTATTGCTTCTAAGGTTTTATTGGCGATACCTGTTTGCTCGCCACCTGAACTTAAGGCTTTTAAGCCTTCTATTGCAATACTTAATTGCTCTTGTAGTTTATGATTTAAGGCAGAAAGTTTAAAAACCTCTTCCCTTAATATTTCTATATCTACATTCATTTATTTACCTTCATTTTATTAGATAATCTATTTTTAATCTCTGCTAAAATTTCATTTCTTTCTTCTACTGTTGCAGATTCCTGTTTAGCTTGGTACATATATTCTTTATGTTTTTGTATTTGCTTCTCAACCTTATGCTCCATAATAACAGGAATAGAGCCACCGTTTTGACACGCCTTACCAAGCCACCTATTAGTAAATCCTTTAAAATCTTTCTTAGCCTTGTTTGTATTAGACAATAACCAAACCCTAGCCTTTTCACATTCTGCTTTTATATCCACATTAGGATAAGCCTTCTTCCACATTTTTACTAAATCTTCAGGTATATTATTATAAAATTTATTAACTCTGTCAGGGTATGGGTCAATGCTTTTACCCTCATAACTTACCTTGCTATATCTTTCTATCATATAGCTAAAAAACTTATCAGCATTAACCCATTTTTCTTCGCCATCTTTTCTTATTCTCATTTCAAGAAACAAACCAATCCCCTTGCTTTTTCATTTTTGCTTTTTTTCTTGCAAGCTCTCTCACTTTAGCATTTCTACAATCTTTACATTGCCTATACCTGTATCCGTTAAGTCTGTAAGAGTTCTCACGGGTTAGTTTGTTTTCACACTTAGTACAATTATCCTTGTTAATTAACATTAGAAAGGAATGTTGTCCTCATCAAATACAGGCTTTGATGTTGTTGAGGTTGATGCACTAACGCTATTATATTCTTTTATAGCAATTTTATTAAGCTTTTCCCTTAACTCTTTATTAGCAAAGATGGTATCTCTGTATTCGCCTTCCTTGTCTTTCTCAGACGGAAACCCTACAAACAAACCATTTATACCTTCAACTAATTTAAAGTTTTTCATAGAAAACCCTTCTTCAGTTTCTACGTTAAAGAACGCCCTTACCTTGTTCCATTCGCCTTTTCTCATTCTGTCTATTTTCATTTTATCCTCCATACCCTGATTGCCGTAGGGTTGTTTGAATTGCCTTCTAAAGTTCTAATGGTAAACCTTTTTGAGCCTTTACTATTAAGTCCATAAATTTTAGACCGCACAGTAGTTGGACTATAGTCAGGCATATTACCATTTACTTTAAAACTATCATTTATCTCCATACCTTCAATAAACTTGTATTTAAGAGTATCCTCTTTTGACCAAGTTAATGCGGGTATTGGAACATTTTTTTCTATTGTTATTATATTTACATTATTTTCATTCATTTACGACTCCTTTACTTTTTTTTAAAATCCTCTGCCTCAACCTCTGAATACATACCATATTCATAAGCGTTTATTAATTTTAACACGGCTCTATCAATTCCACGCTTCTCCGCCATCGCTCCGAAATAACTCATTTTGCAATTACCTGAACTTGCTTCTCCAATAGAGGTAATACTATTTCCTTCCTTGCTCATAGTTACTAAAAACCTACAACAAGTTTCAGACTGATATACAGATTCTATACTATCTAGCTTGATTTTTTCTATTGTTGCGATTTTCGTTACTGCGTCGTGAGACAATATCCAATTTCCGTGACATTCCCAAAAATCATTCTTTTCCAATTTATATTTTATTTGTAAGTCCTTAATGTTCATTTGGTTTTCCCCCATTTATAATTTAGTTTTTAGTATTTTTGTCCCCACAAGGAACTCTTTCTATCTCATCTATATCACTAACAATAAATTCAAAAGTCCTTTTATTATCATTGCTAACCAATATAGTTAAGTCGTGATTTTTGTTAATCTTACCTATAGCCTCTAAAACAAACCAACGCCAACCAACCCTAACCATTATTATATTCTTAGACTTTCCTATAGGTATCCAATCTTCACTTCTCATTTTTCCCATTTTTTATCCTTTTGGTAATCGTCCCAAATAGTTTTTAAAAATGAATACAAGTTTACAATCTTTCCTTCTTTCAAATTACTTTCTTCAATAATACTCTTTATCTCTTCCATTCTATGTTTAAACCAATTTTCCATATATCTCCTTGTTTATAATTTATCATACATTCTACTAAACTTAATATTGGGATATAAATCCACCATATTACATTTAAGTATCTCAGGCGAAGACTTTAGTGTTTCGCATAATTTCTTTAGCCTATCTTGAGACGGCTTTCTCTCTTCTGCTATCCAATGAGATATGTCGCTAGAATGACACCCAACTTTTTCCGCAACATATTTCGACGTAAAACCACTCTTACCTATATATTCTTTTATATAATTCATTCTATCTCCTCTTTGACTTAATAAATTTAACAAGGCTAAGAAATAGCCCTATTATAAAACCAACCACAGCTGTTAATAATATGAGATTCATTTAAGATTCTCCTTTATTTTTAAATACACCATCAAGAACTAATTGTTGTAATTTTTCCTGAACATCTTTTGACACCAACTTAGACTCATTCAGGGACTCCATAATAATATCATAAGCAATTCTATAATTATTTAATAAAGCTATAATGTCTGCTATGCTCTTATTATCCATATTATCTACCTGAGACTCTATGTCTTTTATAACCTTTTTAAACTGAGGACTCTCAATCCAAGATTTTTGTGAGTCTCTATCTGAAATTATAAAATCATCTCCAAACTCAGTCCTAATTTCATCTAAACATTTATTGCACATTCGCTCTTCAACATCGCCCGTGTCCTGCGAATATTTGAACTCGCACGCTATACAAGTGAATTCCATTATTCTTCCTCTAATTTAAATTCAAATTGACCCATTCTCTCAATACAGCTACAAATCTTTTGTTCGTGGTCATCTTCATACTCATCACAACAAACAATATTTTTGTATCGTTCTTTATTATTTTCTTCTAACCATTTTTTAGGATTATCTGTTTCGCCACAGAAATCTCTATTCCCATTTTCAATCCAATAAATCTTACAAGTGAACTCCATTATCTTCTCCTCTTATAAGTGTTGAAAAACATTATTACAATAATCGTAGAGCATATAACTATTAAGCTTGATAAACTCATATCTATTACCATTACTTCCCCCTTTTTTTATTTACACATTCTTCAAAAGTCATTCCACTCCAAATATCATCATATATATCCCAAGTTTCATCATCAACAATCTTCTGTTTTGCCTCATCTTTAAAAGGCTCTTGAAATGCTCTAAATTGCAGTTCGTGTAACTCGCCGCCTATCTTCTGTATTCTTTTATCTTTGCTATCTTCACAATCGTATGCTTCAATACATAAATCAGTATCATTCATTATTATTTACCCCTTTTTTTATAATTTATATTTGTCTTTATGTATTTGTTATTCTCTTTAATATAAATACACCCGTCCCTAAGATTATAATGTTCGCCGTCCTTAAGGTTTTCCATTTGATACTTTGTTCTCCATCTATTTGCCATTATTCTACCCCCTCAACAGCCTCATACTTTGATACTTCTTTAGACGCTGCTTCTTCTCTTATACTACGATTACTACGATATTCTGCATACATCATTTCCATTTCACTATCAGATGGGTATGCTAAAAACCTATGTAGCATTCTTTTTGTAATTTTAGAATTATTATAATCATCAAAATAAGACAATGTATCATAATAACTTAAACTATTGTTCATCATATATTCTTTTATTTTATTCATAACTTTATCCGTCCCTTCTTTTTCATTTCAAATACCTTATAAACTAAAACATTCAAATCAAAATACCAAACCTTTTTTTCTAAATTGTCAAAATAAATTATAATTCTCCTGTAAATATAAATAAGTTTGGATATTAAAAGGAAAGGTTGTAATATTGTTTGCTTTGTAAGGTTTGGTTTAAATCTTTTGGCTTATAAAGTTTGTAAGTTCTTTACCAAAAGGGGTTGGACACATAGAGAAAAAGTCAGGTTGAAAGATAGGAAGACTGTGTCAGGCGGAACATCGCTTATTAGACTATCCACAAATAGATTATGTTCTATTTATTTGTATGCAAACTACTCGGCACGGAAGGGTAAGATTAGCATAGACTCAGCCTTGATTAATTATAATCAGGGGTAAGGGTTTCTATGCTATCTCTCACAAAAGGGTAAGATTTATAGAGCTTTATAATTCCAATTAATAACTTCAGAATTACAATCATAAACAGTTCCGTAAGGGTTTATTATAACATAAATCCAAGCACTTACTAATTCTCCTCTAAATATAAAGTCTTGCACTTCTCTATTATATAAAGAGCCATTTGACTCTAATCTATCTGTAAATATAAAGTCTTCATCTGTTAAATTATAAATTTCCCCACTCAGTCTCTTTCCATTATAATCAGGATAAGCACAGGGGAATCCACAGTCATATATAACAAACTTTTCCTCAGATACAGCAGAGCCTATAAATTCAGAGTTTCGTAAGATATAGCTATTACCAAAGCCCCTCTTTAAAGTCCCATAAACAAACAAGTTATTATCTTTATTCATACCATAATATAAATAGGAAATTTGGTTTTGTTCAAATATAAAATAATATAAATACTTACGAGTAACTTACGATTATTTGGTTTCGCTGTATTATAAAATTCAGTTTTGTGTAATTATAAAATTCAGTTTTTGTAAAATATAAAAAATCAGTTTTGAGCAAATATAATGAATCTAAATTGAAAATTTGGTTTCACTCAAATATAAAAATTTGGTTTCCCCCAAATATAAACGGGAAAAAGTGTAAAAAATTTCGGCGGAATTTTTGGATTTTTGAAAACGGAATATCGTAATCACTTAAAGTATTACTTTAACTAAAAAAAAATCAAATTAAATCAATTACTTAAAGCATTACTTTAACTAAAAAAATCAGCTAAAAAATCAGCTAAAAAAATAGCTAAAAAATCAGCTAAAAAATCAGGCTCAAAAATCAATATTTTAAATCAGGCTTTTAAATACGCATTTTAAGACGCTTTTTTTAAATCAGGATATGAACAGACAGCCGAACAGATAAACGGCGTTTAAATTATGCCCTCGCTTAAATGTAGGCTAATCTAATTTACTCAAATGCTTAAAATTCTTTACAGGTGATAGTTTAAAGGGTGTTTTTTTGCTTTTGGGTGTCAATATATGCCGTATAACAAAAAAGCCCGAATAAACGGGCTTTTTGTTTGAAATACGAAATTAAATGACGGTGTGCCGTCGGGTAGGTTTAAATTCCGTAACGTTGTTCCTCTCTATTACAAGCATCGCAGATTTTAAAATCTCCGTCGATGGTTGTCGTTCTGTCTGTCTTAGTTTGACACCAATCACAAACTAAAAAAGAGTCATCTGCTAAATTGAAGGATTGCTTTTTATCGTCGGTATTACAGGCATCTGTCCCGCAATCGTTAGGAAGGGCGAACATACCTGAACGCCTATAACCTCCGCCGATATTATTGTAATAATATTTAGGCTTTTTGTAACTGTCATTGCTGTACCATATAGAGCCCTTTTTGTTCCAATGCCCGTCGGCTTCATTAACAATTTTAAATTCATTTTTAGAATTTAAAAATACTAATTTGCTCCCGCCGATATACTCGCTAATTAATTCTAGCGTAGTGTCGCAGTAGAAAAAATTACTGTTTAACTTTTGTAATATATCGACGTTAAAAACTCTAGTATCCGATAGTTTTTTATCATCTCTAACGGTATTAATTACGCCGTTATGTCCGAACACCATAGAACTATTAACTTTAAACGGGTGTACGTTAGATAAATCATTAACGCCGTGAGTAGCATAGCGAAAATGAATTAAAAATTTAGAATTATGCCCGTACTTTTTAAAGTCCTGATTATATGACTTTTTAAAGTCCTTCAATTCTAAATATTTTTTAGTTTGAATTACGCCGTCTTTTATGAAAGCGTAACCGCTACCGTCTTCGTTCCTGTTCCAACTGTTGTTGATGCTCTTGTTACTCATTTTACTATTTTCTCTAGTTATCACTAATAAACACATAATTGCGTCCTTTCTCGACGGGGAGTCCCGTACTGGTTAAGTTAATTAATCTAAGTTTTTAGGCGTTCTTACTACAGCCTGTAATCTGTTTTTATATGCACTAAAATAGTCATATAAATTTTTATATCTCTTTTTATTGTCCGCTACATAATGCGAAAAACTTAAGACAGCTTTAACGTCCTTTATTTTTCTATATGGTGTATCTTTAGTAAAATAATATAGAGCATCTAAAAACTCTATATTTTTACGAAATCCCCGCTCGGATAAATTGCCCTTAAATGAACGTATTTCTACAGTTTCAGCGTTTTGAAGATTTAACACCTGATAACGTCTGCCCGTTCTCACTCTATACGCTCCCTTTCTTGCTTTGCGTCCATAATCATCTGCAAGGCGTTTTTCTCTCTTGTAAGCGTCTACGCAGTCCCTTTGTAGCGTTTTATCGTTAGAAACGAAATTAGCCCACCCGTCATACTCGCTTAATCTTCTACGTTGGCTGATAAAATGCGTCATCGCTTTATATTCATTTAAGAAATACGAAAATTTAACTAAATGAATATGGCTGAAGGCGTCTCTATTCATATGCAAATGCATTCCGCAATTTCTAGCCGTAAAAGATTTAAAATTATCACTATGTTTAAACAGGATATTTTTTAAATCTAAATCACGCCAATACTCAAAACTAGCGGGGTGGCTTACGACTTCAAAACCTTCGTAATTATCAGCAATAGATGAATCATCTTTACAGTAGAAAAAATTACTACTATCTTCTGTGATTTCTTTTGCTGTCTTACGGCGTTCATCTTCAGCTTCGCAGTCTCTAGCCTCAATTTCTAACTCACCGCCATAATACAGGGCTTTATTTTCAGGGTGAAATATCGGGCGGGGCTTGTAGCCGTACGACTGAATATATCCTGAATACTGCTCTTCTTCGTAACGCTCTTCATAGTCATAAAAACAGTTTTGACATATAGCGTCATATTCATAGCCATAATGTTCTGTAATTGTCCCTGAATTACAAGAACTATGCTCTAAGTCGTAATAGTTCCCACAGGACTCGCAGGACGATAAATAACTATCAATATATGAAAGCGGGATATTCAAACTGCTGACGCAACCATCTTCATCGCAGTACCTAGTCTTAATTAATGTAACATATTCGCTTAAAATACTATTGACTATACCTGTAAAAACCTGATGGAATTGCCCTTCTGTTTCATCTTCTGTAAAATCAGATTTTTTTAACTGTGAGCAGAATACGTTTGCCCTGTTTAATAATTTAGGCTCTTCTACTCTTAGCGTCCATATTATTTTATTATCAATCATTTTTCTATAAATATGCGTCATTACATCATTATCATTTAGCGTAATAACAGGATTTTGTCCTCTTAAATGCTTAACTATAAAAAACGTGTCAGGGCATCGCACAGGCTCTTCATTTATCACATTAAATAAATTAGATATATTTAACTTATTTGTATGCTCTAAATAATTCCAAATTATGTGATAATCATAGTCGGTTAAACGCTGTAAATGATTAGATAATATTATATTAAAATCAGGTGTAATTTTACGGACACCGTTTTTATATGCTCTATTTTGTAGATATATATCATCTATAATTAATCCTTTTACACGTCCATCATTATCGGGGCTAGATATATACAATCTATTAACGCCTGTCTCTATTTCTTTATCTTTCATAGCTTCAGCCGTCAATTCATTAATGCCGAGCGTATTGATTAAAGATTTAGTGCTCTTTGCTGTTGCACTATGTACCATTTTTATGTTGTTACTATTTGAATTAAATATCATTGTTATCGTCCTTTATTTAAGTTATTATTATTATTACTTACAGTATGATTTTATTCTCTCTATTAGCACTATATGGCGTCTTTGTGTAAAGAAATCCGCTAAGTATATACCTATGTATAATATAGACACTAAACCGCCTATAAGTATTAAGGGAAGGGTGAACATTACTATTAACGCTGTTATTGTATTCATTTTTTTTAAGTCCTTTATATTATTATCTGTCAACTCTATAGTTTAATAAATAATATCTATATAGTGTTAATTATTTTTGACGGCAATTGTGGATAACTCACTAAATTTTAGGCTGTTTCAGGACGGTTACAATTTGTTACAGGAATTTATTTTTTTGCATCATTAATACAGGCTATTATGCGTCCTTGTAAGTGCCTTATATTATTGATACTTACAATGATTAATAGAGGAGGATTTTATTTGTAAAATCGCTGTTTTTTGCTCTCGTCGGTGGCTCGTCGCTAAAATCTTGTGGGTGTCTCGTCGACAAACTAAAAAAGGAATTTCTCAAATAATAGGGCTTCTCGTCGAGGTGTGCAATTAGTAACAACCTTTTAAACAACTATACAAGAACTTTCTATATTTAAGCTAATTTAAGGCGTTTATTTTAATCAGGATTGCCCGCCGTAATGCTATAAATACTATATATATACTAAGGTAATACACTTACTATATAGGCTGTTATATAGGCTGTTATATACGCTGTTAGATGCTACTATATAGGCTGTTATAGATGCTACTATATAGGCTGTTAATATGCTATTATATAGGCTGTTATATAGGCTACTATATACGCTGTTAGATAGGCTGTTATATAGGCTTTAATAATGTGTATAAATACGGTGATTATACTGCTCTAACTAATGATAAAAAGTTTTATAATAGAAGCCACCCTATGAAGCGGATATCACTAAAATCCCTTGGGGGGAGAGCATTTCTCATAGAATGTAAATAATAAGTTTGAATAACCTTAATTTCTAAAAAAGTTTGAAAAGAAGTTTTAAACACTTAAATTATAATATGAGCGATTTAGCAGATATAAAGAAGAACCCTACAAAGGTATTAGCGATTGAACTTATAGCTTTAAACCCTAACATTACAAATAAAGAATTAGCTTCGCAGTTAGATATACATATAAACACTATTACGGGGTGGAGAAAAGATGGAAACTTCATAGATGCTGCTTATAAGAGATTTTTAACTGAGATAGAGTCTAGGGATTTACCTTTAGTGGTCAAGTCTATGGTAAGAGAGGCAAAAGAAGGTAATGTTCAGGCAGCTCGTTTATTATTAGAGCATTTAAACAAACTTGTTAAGAACCATCATATAGTTATTAGCAGTCCTTGGGAAAAGTTTATGCAAAAAGTAGAGGGAGAAGTAGAAATAGAAGAAGAGCCTGTTATACCTATAGATTATACTGAGTTAGACGGCGACCTTCCTGAGCGGAAGGTAGAGAATCAGAATATAAGGATACGAAAAGAGAATTATAAGAATAGAAAGACCATTGCAGAGGAAGAAAAGAAGTCTGCTAGGAATAGAAAGCAGAAAGAATGGTATAAATGGCGTGTTAGGGCTAAAAAAGCAGGTATTGAACCCTTAAAAAACAAAAGACCAACCCCTGCACAGAGAAAAGCTTGGGAAAATTCAATAATAGAGGCAGAGGATTGCGAAAAGACATAAAATTATACAAAAAAGAGTTAGATTCAATATATAAGAACTATATAAAGCCTTGCTTGGACAAAAAAGAACCTTTATACCCGATTTGGAGCATCCCTAAGGGTCAATCACAGGCAAATCATCCTCCGCCACCAATGGGAGCGCCTTCATTAGAGAGATGTAGCGAAGATGTGCTTAAAAATGTATTAAGTAGAACCTCAAATGAACGTTTTTATGATACTTCTCTTAATAATTGTAATTATAGTGTAAGAACAGAGCCATTTCTAAATGATTCTGAAAGAAGATGGCTTGCTTATTATGTTAATACCGACAGTAAGCAAAAATGGTATTCAGATTGTGAGAGAAGTCAATTTAAACCACTATTATATAAGTTTGAAGAGGTAAATAAAATGAAATGTGCTTATTTTGGAAACCCTAAGTTTTATACTAAGTGGAAAGAATTAGAAGGCTATATGGGGTGGCACACAAACCACTTAGTTGCTCCTAACGAAAGTGGTGGGGAACATAAATTAGATAGGGTTTATTTTGTTTATAATCAATCAGAAGGTTCATTTTTTAGATATTTAGACAATAATGGGGAAATCATTACAATAGAAGAGCCCAAAGGATGGTCTATTAATGTTTTTACGCTTAGAATCGTAAGTCCATACTTATGGCATTGTATTTATACTCCTAAAACTAGGTTTTCTATAGGGATAAGAGAACTTTATAATTATGAAGAGCAAATTTGGAAGGAAGTGAGTTTTCCTGAATAATATGAGACTGACTGAATACTTTGATTTTATAACAAGGGATGATTTGGGGTTGTCAAGGGCTGCAAAACCAAATGATTATACACATTTAACAACTTTCACAGAAATAAAAAGGGCTAGATACTTATATCAATGTAGAATAAAAGGGAAAAAGCCTGTTAAGTAATTTGTATTCTATCTTCAATCTCTATCCCCTCAGGGATTAGCTGACAATAACAAAATTCTCTACATATACTCCAACCTGTTGCAGGTAATCCTAAATCAAGCCATTCTTGGAAGCTTCTAACTTGCCCAACCCTATTTTCACAATCACTACAAATCCTAGGTGTACCTACAGAAATCCATTGCATTAACTGATTCCCATAAACTCTATCTTGTCCGATTCTAGAGCCTTGCATAATTCCTGATACAATTCCTCGCTTAATGGAATTACCAAATTCTCCGAATATTCTTCCGTTTCCCGATAAATCGGTCTTGAGGGATTCAATGACTGCTGAATCTCCGAGACCTGCCTGTCTAAGGATATTAGTTTGCTGTTCAACTCTTGACACAAAGACATCAATCGCAAATCCGACTCCGAGGGTTGCCCATAGTAAAGTTTGATTATCTTCTTCTTCAATGTTTCCTTGATTTTCTTCCAATATTTCATTTAAGTTCTCCTCAGCCATTTATTCTCCTATAAAGATGCCTTCGTAATAGACATTGTTTTTCTTTTTACACTTAACCCTTTAAAAAGTCTATTCCAAAGTGCATTAAAAGATTTTTTATCAGGATTATATATAATCCAAGGTCTTGGAGGTATCTTTAAGCTCCCTCCTGATACCTTTATAAGCCTCTTATGTTTATGTTTTTTACTAGGTGCATAAAACCCAAAACTTTTATCCGACGCATTAGGGACTAAAGAGAATCCATCATTCTGCAATGCCCCATAAGCCATTATAGAAATGCCTTTTTTTGTAGCCTTTATAGATTTTAATAGTTTTCCTGTATCTTGTAATGGTTTAGTACCACTTCTGTTTCTTAGTAATCTAACAGCTCTAGTAGAGGCTTTTATAGGTTTGTTTTTAAAATAGGTTTGTTTAGTTATATTCTCTTTTAATTGTTTAACGGCATCATCTCTAAACTCAGCTAAGGTTTTTTTAAAAACATCCTTCTGTTTATGCTTCAATTTTCTAAAATCAAAGTCAACGGACGTAATCATTCTTAATTCTCTAGCCATCTGTTATCTCCTTAGCAAACTCTTCCCCTAATGTTTTAGCCTCTTTATACTTAGATAAATTCTTTACTATCTCTACTTCAGCTACTTTCTCCGCCCACTTCCTCGGATTGAGTATCATCTCCTCCACCTTCTCTTGGCTGAAGTCCACCTTGAAGTCCTGTAGCCTTTTGAGATTGCTCACGAACTTTATCAAAGATTGACTGTTCTTTTCCTTCTTCTTTGTTTTTTGCAATTATCTTCTCCGCTTCTTTTCTGCTTAAATCCTTGTTATATTCCATTAATAAATCAGCTTCATCAAGCATATTATGTGTTAGTCTATGTTCATCTAAAGCTATTTGGTCTTGAACTGTTTTTGGGTATTCAGGTTCATTAAAATCTAACTTTAATTTATCAGGAAGATTTATATTATTATAAGCAGCAATTTCTTTCTCAATATGATATAGTTCTTGCTCATACATCTTCCAAAGTTCTAAATCGTCTTGATAATCTTCAAATCTCTCTAAGTCTTTGATTTTCAATGCTATACCACTAGGAGTTTCCCCTCCATCTTGTGCAAATTGTACATATAAATGGTTGTTTTGTGCTACTAAGTCAACCTGAAATTTTATATTCTCTATTACAGACTCAATATTCCCTGCAGGAGATACAATTCCAAAGCTTGCTCCCTCAGGAAGGTCGATTATTTGGTCAGACCCCGCTCTTTCAATCCTTTTATCGCTATCTACTCCTGTCATAAAGGGCTGTCCAAACATTTGGAATCTTAATCCGAGCTGCATTTCTGTCATTGCTATATTTACCTGCTCGTTACAGTCTACAATATCATTTGCTCCGTCGACAAAAAACTCGTCAATCTGTTCTTCCCTATGTGTAAATAGAAATGGTAAAACCCCATATCCGTGCTCATATTCTTCTATTATGTTACCATCCTCGTCATATTGAGCATATATCGACTCATCCCAATAAGCCCACTCACATTTATTATTAGTAGTTATGTCTTCAGGCTTCATTAATAATGGATACATTATAGCTGCAGGAGTAAAGGGGTCTTTTAAGTGAACATCAAAATAATAAACAGGTCTATAATCAAAATATGGCATACCATTAAACTCTTTATATATAATTTGAGTTGCAACAGTCCCCATAAGCCTAGTCATTCTTTCTATATGTTTCATTCTAGCATCTTTTTTTATAGTTAATAGGTCATATTGCTTATTTATATTCCTATTTGCACCAACTGTATAAATTCTACTCATTTTATTAATAAATCTTCTTGTAAAATTGGCATTATAACAAGGAATTTCCTTGAATGCGTCTGCAGCGAAATATCTATCTATGTAGTTGCGGGTAGAATTACCACCATAGTAGTTTAGCATTCTCCTTACCCAATCCCGCCTCTTTTTTTGATTTAATAGTTTTAGCGCTTCTACAGATTGCTTTATTATTTCTTCAACTGTCATATTTATCATCTTGTCCTCACTTTGAATTCTCTGTTTTTAATTGGAAATTGATTTATAAAAAAATATCTTATCATATCTGCCCCGTGGTCGTGGTGTCCATCTTTTAGTGGCTCAGGCTTTAAGTGTTGCCCTTCTTTTATTTCAGGGTATCGGTAGTTCTCCAAATCTTCCATTATCCCTGTGCACTTCTTATTTATATGGAGAAATCTTTGATTATCAGCTGTTTCTATAAAGCTTCTGACGTGCGATACGCCTGAAGCTACACTTCTTGAAATTTTATCTCTCTTGGTGTGAACCACTATACCCTTTCTTCTAAAAATTTCTATATCCCCCATCCCTGACTGTCCTTGAGCCTGCTTACCTGCAGGGTCTCCGTAATACTTTGCGATATTATAAGGTTTATTCTTAATCATTAAAGCTAACTCGTCAGTTTTTATATTAGGCTTGTGAACTATCTCATCTATTATATTTATATGCCAAAATCCTGCGACTCTATAAATCTGAAACCATCCAACAGCAGGCATCCTATACCCAAAGTCAATAGAACAGAAAGTTAAATAATCAGGATTATAAGCATAACTCCCTGCATCTAAATCCCTTTCAAAAGGATAAACTTTTCCTGCAAAAGAAGTAAATTTAGCCCCATACTCTTGGTCGAATACCTCTTTAGACATATTTCTTTTTCTCTCTAATATAAAAGAGTCTGTTTTACCGTCAGGGAAGGCAAAATGGTTATCCCACGAAGGGGCTTGATGGGATTCCCATAAATCATCTTCTTTTCCAAGAAGATACAAGTCGTAAACATAATTGAAACCCTCAGGAGTCGTGATGAATATAGCCTTCCCCTTTCGGTCTGACAGAGTTGGAGATAAATACATATCCCAAATTCTTCTTTTTACTTTAGCGGCTTCATCGATTATAAGCAAATCTAATCCCTCTCCAACTAAAGAATCGGGGTTATCTGCTGATTTTCCTTCAACAGTAGTTCCCCATTTAAATTTTATAATACGCTCTTTTTCGGATGCCCTTTCAATATCTTCAGGGTGTCCTATGACCATTAATTTCCATATTTCTCTAAACATTAAATCAGCTTTGTCATAAGATAGCCCTACCAACCATATATATTTATTAGGTTGAGAAGCATAGTAAGTGGCTTCCATTGCTGATGCTGTAGTTTTACCAAAACGCCTACCGCACACCATTACAAAAAATCTTGCAGTTTTTTTAGTAGGGTAGTGCATCTTTTGTTGTCCATAGTGAGGAGAGTATCCCATATACTTGAACCAATCCTGCTTATATTTTTTTTCCGTATCTACCAAAAATTTGCATTATTTCTAAAGATAATTTAAGTTATCTATTAGTATTTTGCAAAAATTTGCAAGATATAGTTATTTTATAACAAAAAGGAGGGCAGTATGTCCGAAGATAAAACACAGGCAGCAACAGAAACAGCAAGTGAAAGTTCTGCTATAGAAACTACTCAAGATAGCTCTAATGAGCAGTATATTGCTGAAAGCAAAAAGTATAGGAAAAGAGCTCAGGATGCAGAATCCCGTATAGTTGAACTTGAAAAGGAATTTTCACAGCAAGAAGAAGCTAAGTTAAAAGAAAAAGAAGATTTTAAAACCTTATATGAAAAGGCATCTTCCAAAATTGATAACTTGACTGAAGGTGCTAAAAAGTGGGATACTTACGAGGGTAAAAGGAGAGAAAATCTACTAGAATCTCATCCTGAAGAGGATAGGGAATCTTTATCTAAATTAGATTTAGAAACTCTTGAATATGTAACAAGTAAAATTAATAATTCAAAACCTAATGCCCCTGAAGCTATAGGGCGTAGCAAAAATTCTGTCGTAGATAAGGATTGGAAAGATATGACAGATGAGGAAAGGCGTGCTCATTATACTTATATGGCAAATAGGGACAATAGGTAATTAACTCTCAAAATGAAGGCTTATTTAAGCAGTTGAAAGAGAGTAAAATATTAGGAGCTTAAAATGGCTTTAGCAGGAACAAATAATATAGCCTTAGCAGGTGGTCTTCAAGACTCAGGCGTAGAGGCATCGCTTCAGAATTTCATTCCTGAAATTTGGGGAGCATCAATAATGGACTATATGGAAAAGAATCTCGTGTTTGCTAAATTAGCAACAGACCAATCTGCAATGGTTGCAGGTGGTGGAGATAGAGTCCATTTACCAAAGCATACTGAATTAACAGCAAGTGATACCTATGGTGGTGGAACTGCGGCTGTTGAAACATTAATAGATACTAACTTAGCATTTGCTAAAACATCTGCAGTAGAAGATTCTTACACATTGGATATCAATCAAGCTATCCATAGTGCAATCTCTATTACTGATGTTGCAAAAGTACAAACAAGTTATGATGTTATGAATCTTTATACATCTAAACTTGGTTATGCTTTAGCTAAAAAGATAGATGCTTATGTTGGTATTAAGTTGTTTGAAGAAATTGCATTTAATCATACGAATGGGACAGACGATGGTAGTGCAGCAGGTAATACTGTGGAAATTAACACAACTCACGACTCTTATAATATAATAACAGCAGGTGTTTCTAATATGATAGAAGCAATCCATACAAATGATTCAAATCTTGAGGATTGGACTTTAGTGTTAGTGCCTAAATGTTATGCTAGTTTATTTAAACTAGGCGATTTCGCTAGATATGATGGCATTGGAGCATCTCTTGGTGGTGCAGTTCCATTTATTAGTGGATACGCAGGTAAATTAGGTGGTGTGAATGTTGTTGTTAACAATAACTTCCAACATTATGGTGCAGCTTCAACTGCTCAAGCACAATCTGCTACCCCTGTTGGTAACTTTAGTGCTAATGGTGTATCTGATGAAAGTGAAAAACTACTTGGATACTTGGTTCATAAAGATGCTATGCACATCGCATATGCTTCAGGTATGAAAGCAAGAGTTCAAAGTGACTATCACTTAGGTTCATTATCTACAAGATTTGTTGCAGATAGTGTTTATGGTTGCACAATAACAGGAAACACAACTGATGGAAATAAAAAAGTGTTTGCTGTAGTTAGTCCTGCTTCGTAAGGATAGCAGTTTAATATAAAATAATATAAGGGGGCTTATGCCCCCTTATATAACTATGGAGAATATATGAAATTAACAATTACTAAAGCAGATGGAACTAAATTAATAAAACAATTTATGGATTCTGATGTAGCCTCAGCAAAAGAAATGGGTTGGGAAGAATTAGATAAGCCTAAGGCTAAAAAAGCTAAAAAGTCTAAAGGAGGCAAATAATGAGTGCTCCATTAGTTTCAATAAACAAACATAAATTATTAGGTCAAAAAGGTTCTGTTTTTGTAAAAACAGGCAATAGTCCTGCTTTAAGTGGGCAAGTTTTTGTAGCAATTACATTTCTTGAAGCTAGTGTATTTGAAAGTGGTTCTACAGGATTAGTTCCCGAAACAACCTATCGATTTCCAAGTAGTACTGAGGGTGCTACTCTTATTGTTTCAGGTAGTGAAGAAGTTGATAGTTATTCATTTGCTGCAGGTATAACTATCTATGGAAGATGGACAGCTTTTGAATTAAATTCAGGTGCTTGTATTGCTTATATAGATGAAAAAGCAAATGAAGAAGTAGACGACTTATAAAAATGATTCCAAAAGAGCTACAAGAAATTGTAGAGGATATAAAGAAGCACGAAGGGTTCAGTCCTAAAGTATATGAATGTACAGAAGGCTATGATACTATAGGATATGGGTTTGCTATAAAAGATTTAGAATTAGACGAAGATATCTCAAATATAATCCTAATGAAAAAGCTACACACCCTTTTACAAAGAATCCTAATTGCATTCCCTTGGTTTGAAGACATAGATATAAAGGCTAAAGGAGTCGTTATAAATATGTGCTATCAATTAGGGATAAGGGGATTCTCTAAATTTAAAAAGACAATTTATTATATAGAGACAGAACAATACGAAGAAGCTTCAATGGAGATGCTTGATTCCCTATGGGCAAAGCAAACTCCAAGTCGTGCTAAAGAACTTAGCGAAACATTACACAGTCTTGCCTAATTTTTATTTCTCAAAGAAATTAGTTAACTTAGCATAAAGAATATAGAGAGATTATATGCCAAATAAAGGGTTGGGAGCTATAAAAAGAGTTGTCGTAACCCCTGATAAGCATTTCCCTTTACACGATAAAAAAGCCATCAATGTTGTTTGTAAATCTATAGAGATTATAAAGCCTGATGCTTATATTGATTTAGGGGATACAGGGGAGTGGGAGCTTTTTAGTAGGCATCATTGGAAAAATAAAGAAAAGCCACCCCTAGAAGTTTTAATTCCGATGTTGGATAAAGAAGTTAAATCCGTTAACGACGGAATGGACATAATAGATAAAGCCTTAGATAAAATTAAATGTAAGGAACGTTATTTTATACAGGGCAATCACGAATTATGGTTAGATGAATTTGTTAGTAGACATCCTTACTTGCCTCAGTATATGACTGAAAATGCGTTAAGATTAGAAGAAAGAGGTTATGAATATTGGGAATATATATCTGATGATAAGCTGAAAATAGGAAAATTAAATTTTACTCACGGAAACTATGTTCCAATACATCACGCCAAAAAACATCTTGCAGCATATAAGGAAAATATTATGTACGGACATACTCACGACTTACAAAGATTTACAGAAACAGGATTGGGCGGGACTCAAAGTGCTTGGAGTATGGGGTGCTTGAAAAATATGAAGTCTTCTAAAAATAAGTGGTTAAGGGGGAATTTGCATAATTGGAATCACGCATTTGCTATAGTAGACTTTTTTAACAACGGAAATTTTAAGGTAGAAGTAGTAGAAATAATTAATGGTAAAACTACTGTTTGGGGAAATTATATAGAGGGCTAAATGAATATAGGCGATTGGTTACTAAACAATAATAAAATTACACAAAAGCAGCGTGAAAAGGCAGAGCTAGAACACGAGGTTACAGGTAATAAGTTTGGTAAATGCTGTTTAGATTTAGGCTTTATAACAAAAACAGATTTAACACGAGCATTAAAAGCAATTCAAAGGAATCAGAAAGGGAGTTCAAAAACTATGCCGACAGAAATAGGAGAAAACAGTAAATTTACTTTTGATTTAAAATTTTTAATTACAATAGGGGCAGTTATAATATCTGCCTGTGCGACTTACTTTACAATGAATGGGGCAATTAGTGAATTGAAAAGTAACAACAGTCCCAATAGATTAGAATATGATTATCTAAAAGGAGAAATTGATAATATAAAATCTATGGGAGATTTAAAGATAATCTCATACAAACTTGAACAGTATGATGAGATGTTTACAGAAATAAAAGATTTAGTGAAACAATTACAACCACTTGCCTCAGATTTGGAATATATAAAAACAGAACTTAATAAGTTAAAGAATAAGAAAATAGATATTCCCGAAGTGGACTTTAGTGGATTGGAAAGTGCTATATCTTCATTAACCTCGAAAATAAACTCTATGGAACAAAGTCTTAAGGACTACGAAACTAGACTTAATAAAGTAGAGAAAGGTTCAGGAGGAAGGTTCTAATGAATGGAAGACTTAAAAGATATATTTTATATGTGGCTGCATCTTGCGGTTTGTGCTTCGGTAGTTTTTTTGATAATTCGACTGCTTATTTATCTCTTACGAATAATACACCCTATATAAATGGGAATATTGACCTAGAAGATGATTATAAATATACGATAGGGGTCAGAAAGATTGCATTATTTAATTATCAAGATAGAACTGATTTTTATAAAGGAAATGAGAACACATTGTCAGATAATGCACTACTTGGTGCAGTTAATGGTTGGGAATATTTAGTTAATTATAGTTCAGTAAGGAATAGGATGCACGAATTTGTAGACCAAGATTATTGGTTTAAATGGAGTAGCAATTCCTTTGCAACTAAAGTTAAATATATTAATAAAGAGAGCAGAGATTTACAATTTGCAAGTTGGGACTCAAGGTTTAGGCTCAATCTTAATAAAGTTAATATTACTTTAGGTGGAGAGATTAAAGGACATCCTGTATATGGGCATCCCGCTATACTTGATTATAACGGTGTTTGGTGGGAACTTGCTTATGACTACGGGTATACTGATTTTATGATACCTGAGAATGATTTGAATGATAACGGAATTATAGACGACCCTTATTATGTATGGATTGAATCAGACCCTGATACTGAAGAGGGTTATTGGATTTATTATTATGAAGGAGTTAGTTATTATTGGGAAGACCCTAATGGTAATTATGTAGCAGGTAGTGATGATGAATTTTATCAATATCATTATCAAGATGTTGTTAATATGTATAATGAGGATAACGAAATTAAAGAATGGCAGGCAGAGGCTTCCATAGTAGTAGGTTTGGACGTTCTTCTTGGGAATGACAATTATTATTCCCATATATGGGTAAATGCCTTTCCCTACTCTGTTGGTTTAACAGATAAGGCTTATAAGGGAGAGGATATGCAATATGACGTTGGATTGCTAGTTGGCACTAACCTAAGTGAGCATATTGGGGTTTTTATTGAGGGTATATATTTAAACTACTATGGGAAAGCCGAGCATAATATAAGTGCAGGAATAAATTGGAGATTTTAATATGCCAATATGGTTAGTAAAATTTGTAGCTGTAAGGATTATCAAAGCTGTTAAACATAAAATAGATTTAAATAAAATTGATAAATATGTTAACAAGCCTAATGAGTTAGATAAACAAATGAAATCTTTACAGAAGACAGTACATAGGAATGCGAAGTATATAGAGGAATTAGAGAAGGATGTTGCTATCCTGAAAAGGGATTCTCATCCTCCTCTATTTACAAAGAGAGATAAGACGAATATAAATAAACGATTAAAAAAATTAGAAAATAAGGAGAAGTAAAATGGAATGGATTACAAGTAATTGGGAATGGGTTTTATTAGGTTTTATGATATTAGAAAAATGTATTAAAATGAGTCCAAGTAAGGCAGATGATGTTGTATTAGATATGATTCTAAAGCCTTTAATGGATAAATTTAAACCTAGAAAATAATGAATAGAGCTCGTCTACCCCAACTTCATTCTGTTGCTGATGGTTCTTTTGAGCCAAAAAGAAGGAATCTTCTTTTTTTAAGGGATGATGAGCCTTTAGATGACCATTTAAAAAGGTTAAAGATAGGGGATTCTGTTAGTCCTATGTCTTTATCTAAAGCCACCTTGCAAATAGATGGGGATTTAGCAGTTTCAGGCGACTTTATTTCTTCAAGCCTTAAAACCCCTTCTGTCGGTTTCGATATTATTGTAGGAGCTGCAGTCTTAAGTTTACTTGCTGATGGAGATGGGATACAGATGTCTACTGAAACCCTAGAGATAACTGCTACTGATACCATAGAGATAACTGCTGCTGATACCCTAGAGATAACTGCTGCTGATACCCTAGAGCTAACTTCTGATATCTTAACGATAAACTCTGTGGATGAGGGTCAAATTATTATTCAAGATAATGGAACTCCTTATGCCAAATTTCAAGGTTTACATTATTCAGTAGCAGCTGATGCCTCTACTTTCCTTATGTATGGGGATGGTGGAACTTCTACAGATGATTTTCTTTTTATAACTGTAGCAGAAACAGGAGCTGCATCAATTGGTACGATTGATTCCGATGGTGCTTTAGCACATATGACATTAGCCCCTAATGGTTCTTTACAATTAGCCCCTTCAGACGATAAAACATATATACAGGCAGGTGCTAAATTCGCTTTTGGTGGTGTATCAGCTACAACTTATATAACAGAATCTTCAAATGATGAATTGGATTTTTATGTAGGTGATGTTCTTATGCTAAAAATGAAAGAAAATGAAATAGCTACCAACACAATTGCTATCCCTGCTCAAGTAGAGTTTTATTTTGATGGTGGTGGTAATACTTATATAAAAGAAAGTTCTGATGATACATTAGATATTTATGTTGGTAATGGTAGAGCAATTAGAATAAAGGAAGGTTCTAATGATGTTATTGATTTGGAATGGGATGTTACTCTTACTGCAGGTAAAAAATTGTTATTCGATACTGTTTTTTCAGGACATACTTATATAACAGAATCCTCTGATGATATTTTAGATTTTTATGTAGGTGCAATTAATATGCTAAAACTAGATGAAACTAATGATAAGATTCAATTTACAGGTGGGACTATAGAATTATTAGATACTACTGATGCAGCTGATTTATTTAGTATTACAGTTGCAGCTTCAGGAGCAACTACAATAGCAACAGTAGATGATGGGGCTGCTGTAGGGCATTTAACATTGCAACCTGATGGAGATTTAATATTAGACCCTGCAAGTCAAAAAACAATTATAAATACAACTGATAAGTTATACTTTGATGGAGGAACTGAAACTTATATACACGAAGTAAGCACTGATAAGATGGAATTAGTTGTTGGGGGTGACGAGATGCTTACTTTAGATGAGGCTAATGATAGGATAACATTAGAAGCCACTAAACTTGCTTATAAGATTGGTAGTGGAGGAGATGAATTTAGTGTTACAGATTCTGCTTATGCAGGAACGATACTTGGTTGTAGGGTTCTTGGACACGATGCAGGTAGGGTTGGTTATACTATAACTAATGCTTTTGCAGCTCTCCACGCAGATGCTTTTGTTAGATTTATTGCACCACCAAGTGGGGTTGTTGAGGTTTTTGTTCAAGCAGGGTATTTAGATTCTTTATCAGGTAGATTTATTTATTTTGGTTTATCTGATAATGCAACTTATAATACTATTGGAGCAGAACACGAAGAATTGGTTAATATGACAGATGAAACCGACCAACAAATTATTCAGAACACTTGGGTAATAAGTGGATTAACAGCAGGAGATACCTATAATTATTGGTTTGGATTAAAAGCAAATGCAGCAGGTAGTGGTGCACTAAACTATGGAGGAACAGGCTCAGGGCATTATTCTCCATTCATAATGAAAGTAACAGCCCTACCAACAGCAGTACAAGATTTTGCAGTATATGATTAGAAATTTGTAGTAAAAATTTAGTTTTAGTATATTATAACAAAGAATAAGGGGCAAAAATGCAAGATATAGATAAAGAGTTAGAAAAATTAAGAGAAATGTTAAAGCAGTATGAGCAAGCCTATATTAAATGTATGGGTGCTATAGAGTTTTTAGAAAAGAAAAAAGAAGAAGAATCTAAAGATAAGAAAAAGGATAAATAATGGCAAGTTTTACAGGTAATGCTTTAAAAGATGTTTATAAGGATATATTACATACAAGTAATTCTAATACAGGTTTATCTACAGCTATAAAGCAAATAACTTGT